>ERZ772945.21-NODE-21-length-124644-cov-10.051224_pt1 | contig 124644 bp, 96 predicted proteins | sample MGYA00511681_ERZ772945 | MGnify/ENA primary metagenome ERZ772945 (study PRJEB29015, sample SAMEA2737943) | human oral metagenome | biome: human oral; feature: human-associated habitat; material: dental | place: China | collected 2143 ...
CAAAAGTAATAAAATGTTCGTAACCTTGCAAAGATTTGCGCTCTTTGTTCTCCAAGGTGAATACTTCATTGAGTTCTTGATTAACTATGGGTTTGTCTTTATGTGAGACGCTGTTTAATATCTGCCGTTTGACATGGGCAACACAAAATTGGGCTTATATGACAAAAGTGTGTTTTTTTATTACTTAATGCAAAGATAAGAATTATGTTGAGCTTATACACTTTTTTTAGACACTACCTGCTTAAGGTTCTCTTTACCTCATCAATCTGTGTAAACAAACTATTTTAGTCAAGGCTGTTCTATGGTATTATGCCCAACGTTCAACATGGCTAAGCCATTGGTTTGCATAGGATTTCTCTCCGAATGAAGCCAATCCATTCCACAAAAACAGTACGTTGTCAAACAAAGACGCTAAAACCTCATTTGAGGTTCAGTCGTACAATTTTGTTTGACAACGCACCGAAAGAAAAGTCGGTTACAACAGCTCTCTCAAGACATGTACGTTTGAGCGTAGCCCATTCGCTGCAACCTGTTGGGAGAACAAGCCTGACTACGTTGATTTTCCCACGCGCCGTTATTCCTAATTACCAATCTACAAGATGATTGTTGTTGGCAAGATGGGAGGTAACGGCCCATTTATTTCGCGTTAATCTCTTTGATTAAGCGGTCGGCATGCCCCCATTTATCCATCATAAAAAGCATGTAACGGATGTCAACACCTATGCAACGCGCCAAGCGATGGTCGAAGTTGATGTCGCTACTGAGGCTATCCCAATTGCCATCGAAGGCCAAACCCATGAGTTGTCCCTTGCCATTAAAGATGGGAGAACCCGAGTTTCCGCCCGTAATATCGTTGTTGGTAAGGAAGCAAAGTTGCAGCTTCCCCGTGGTTTTGTCTTGATAAGGACCAAACGATTGAGCGCTCAACAGTTGCTGCATGATGGGTTCTGCCTTATAATCGAACACGCCTTTGTCACCGCGTTTCATCTTCTCTACAAGGCTTTCTGCCGTGGTATAGTAGTTGGAAATGTGCCCACCGAGGTCATAACCACCCACTTGTCCGTAGGATAAACGCATGGTAAAGTTGGCATCGCTGTAATGAGGTTGATCCTCTTCCATGCGCAGTTTGGCTGCACAAAGATACTGTTCTTGCAGCTCGATGCTGTCGGTTGGCGCAGCCAATTCACGGTTGATGCGGTTGCGCAAGGCGTTGAGTTCTTGACCATATTGCAAGCCTGCATCCTTGGCAATGTTGGCTTTTGTGAGGTAAACCTTAGCCCCCTTCTTCATCAAGGCCGAGGTATTCCACAAATAGTCGACATATTTTTGGTAGTTACCACCAAATTTTTGGTCGATGGTCTTGTAGAAAGCGGGCAGATATTCGGCAGTGATTTGCGCGCGATAGTTCTTCAACAACGTGGCTTGCACTTCGCGATCGAGAGCCGCATCCCACGTGTTGCTGTTGTCATCAAAGGTCACATAGGGTGCTTTGGCCGTGCCTTGCTTCTCCTTTTTGAATGCCTTCAGCGCACGGTCACTCAGTTCATTGGTGCGCATAAAGGTTTCGTTGAAGAGCGTTGCCGCGCGACGTGCATTGAAACGCTTGGCATAAAGCGCTTTCAAGGCATTGAAATCGAGCTTGCCTTGCAGGTATTTTGTCGAGTCTTGCCAACGCTGTAATGTCGCTTCATAGCGTGCTTTTTGGTCGATGATGCCGATAGAATCAATACATTTGTTCATGCCAATGGAGTTTTTCCAATAGTTAGCACTCTGCGCAAACTTGCTGTCATACTTGATACGCACGGCCTCATCGGCACGCATGTAGCGTGTCATCACCTCCTGTTTCACACCTCTTACCTGCGCTCTTGGGGCGTTAATGGCATCTCTTCTTTCGCGAATGCCATAGCTTGAAAGGTAGCGACTGGTGCTGCCGGGATAGCCCATGGTCATGGCAAAGCTACCCTCTTTGTAGCCTTCTAAGCTCACTTGCGCCCAGTGTTCGGGATGATAGGGCACGTTGTCCTTGCTGTAAGGTGCCGGTTTATTGTCCTTATTGGCGTAGATTCTGAACACACTGAAGTCGCAAGTTTGACGCGGCCACATCCAGTTATCGGTCTCTCCGCCAAACTTTCCCATCGACTTTGGGATGGTGAACACCAAGCGCACGTCGGGGAAATTGCGATAGGTGGTGGCATAATATTGGTTGCCTTCGTAGAACGCATCAACGTTTACATAGAGTGTAGAGTCTTGCTTTCGTGCCGCTTTTGTGTAGGCATTCTCCAACGAGTCGAGCACACGTGCCTGTGATAGCTTGCTCATCGTGGCAAAACCTGTTTTCATCACCTCAGCTGTGATGTCCTTTTGACTCACCATGAAGTTCACAAAGGTGCGCTCGTTGGGCAGCTCTTCAGTGAAACTCTTGGCCACAAAACCATTCAACAGGTAGTCGTGTTCAACGGTAGAATGCGAGCGAATGGCCTCAAAGCCACAGTGATGGTTGGTGAAAACGAGACCGTCGGGGCTCACAACCACGCCCGAACAATGCCCCGAGAAATCGACAACGCTGTTCTTAATGGCGTCTTTGTTTGCATAGAGGTCGCCGTAGGGCAGTTGAAAGCCCTCGGCTTGCATCTGTTGATACACAGCCTGTGGAAGATTATAGAGCGTCCACATGCCTTCGTCGGCATGCAAAGGAGCTGCTAAAAGCAGCAATGCGGGTAGCAAGTGCCACCATCTTTTTTTCTTCATATCTATGATTTTATTAAATGATTTGTACGATATTGCTGAATAATTTGCGCGATATTATGCCACAATCTATGCGATATTGCGGCACAATATGGGCTATATTGTCAGACCTTGGATTTGAATTTATTTTTAATTTTGACGAAACTTTCAGGCGAAAAGTTGCGCTTCACGATAATCACCACAAAGCAACCGACGAGCAAAGTGTTGACAGCCAAGGCGCCGAGCATCGGCAAACGGGCGTTGCTCAAGCTGATGAGTGCAAACAAACCCGCGGCGATGAGCGTATAGAAAGCAATGTCTTTGAGCGGATAGCGAATGGGATAGTACTTTTGTCCGAACGCATAGCTCAGCAACATGCTCACACCATACGATGCAAATCCCGCCCAAGCGCAAGCCCAATAGCTGAAATAAGGGATGAGCAACAGGTCGACTCCGATGAGAATCACAGCACCGATGCCCGAGAAATAGGCTCCCCAAATGGTTCGGTCGATGAGTTTATACCAAAAACTGAGGTTGAAAAAAATGCCAAACATAATCTCGGCGGCCATCACAATCGGCACAATCTGCAGCCCTTCCCAATAGCTTTTGCCCACAATGTAGCGCAGAATGTCCATGTAGGCCATCACAGAGAGGAAGGCCAGCAGGGTGAAAATGATGTAGAATTTCATCGCTTTGGCATAGGTCTCCTTGTTGTCTTTGTCTTTGGTTTTGCCGAAAACAAAGGGTTCATAAGCATATCTAAAGGCCTGAGTGATGATGACCATAATCATGGCTAATTTGATACAGGCACCATAAATGCCCAATTCCATGCGTGCTTCCTGTGCATTGCCGTTGTACATCCATGGGAAGATGATCTGCGAAGCCGTTTGATTCAGCTGCCCGGCTAAGCCCATAATGAGCAGCGGCCAGGTGTAGTTGAGCATGCGTTTGCAGGTGGCTTTGTCGAAAGGAAAGCGGAAACCTTTCAGCTCTTTGCCCAAGAAAAACAGGGTGATGACGCTGCCTGCCAGCTCAATCCAAAACACATAGACCACATGAAGGCTGAAATTCTCGTCATAAAGCCCGAGGAAATTGATTTTGAAATAGGGAAAGACAACCAAATAAAGCAGCACACCTACGATGTTCACCACGATGCTGATGAGGCGGATACTCACAAACTTCACAGGACGATGTGCATAGCGCAAATAGGCCAAAGGGATGTTGATAAAGGCATCAATCGCCACACATGCGCCCATAATCATAATGAATTCGGGGTGGTCGGGATAGCCAATGCCGTCGGCAATAGGATGCAGAAACAGCGCCACGAGTGCGATAAAGAGCACCGAAGTGGTGGCCACTAAGCGCAAGGTGGTGGCATAAACCTTCTCGGCATCTTCGCCTTGGCGGTTCATAAAGCGGAAGAAAGTGGTCTCCATACCATAGGTAAGGAGGATGATGAGCAAGGCCACATAGGCATAAATGTTGGTGATGATGCCATATTGTCCGCCGGCTGCGTTAAACTTTACCGTTTCTATGGGCACCAATAAATAGCCTATGAAGCGGGCAGCAATGCTGCTCAAACCATAAATGGCGGTGTCTTTTGCTAATGATTTTAAATTTGCCATGCGTAAATCTCAATTAATCGAAGGAAGAATTAGGCCGTTTCAAAACATCATGTAGGCAATGCTTATCGCAGCAAGCACACCAACCAAGTCGGCCAACAAGCCGCAAGCCACCGCATGTCGGGTGTATTTGATGTTGATACTGCCGAAATAAACGGCGAGAATATAGAAGGTGGTGTCGGTTGATCCTTGGAAAATGCAACTCAAACGTCCCACAAAACTGTCAGCTCCATAGGTCTTCATGGCTTCCAACATCAGCCCTCTTGCGCCGCTTCCGCTAAGGGGTTTCATGAAAGCGGTGGGCAAAGCGTTGACAAAATCCGTGGGCAGTCCGCAGGCATGGATGCACCATGCCAAGCCCGAGAGCAGCATATCCATGGCACCCGAAGCGCGAAATACGCCAATAGCCACAAGAATAGCTACCAAATAAGGAATGATTTTAACGGCCGTAGTGAACCCTTCTTTCGCTCCTTCGATAAAGCTATCGTAGACATTTACACGTTTCACTACGCCTGCAAGAATAAAGATAAGGATGATGGTCAGCAAGATGATGCTGCCTCCTACATTGGCAACTATCTCCATCATCTGCTGATCCATGTGGCTAAACCCCCAGATAACGAGGCCCACAAAGGCAACCATTGCCCCTAAGAACGCCAATAACACGGGTTGAAGGAGGTTGATTTTCTGCCATATTGCCGTGATGATGATGCCTGCAAGTGTGGCGATTGTCGTCGCCAAAAGGATGGGAACAAACACGTCTGTGGGGTTATGTGCCCCGTATGCGGCGCGAAATCCTAAGATAGTTGTGGGGATGATGGTGAGTCCACTGGTGTTCAATACCAAGAACATAATCATGGCATTGGTCGCAGTATCTTTCTTTTCGTTGAGCGTTTGCATCTGCTTCATGGCCTGAAGACCCGTTGGTGTGGCGGCATTATCAAGCCCAAGCATGTTCGAAGCAATATTCATGAAGATGCTTCCCATGGCGGGATGGTTCTTAGGAATGCCGGGAAAGAGCTTTGAAAACACGGGACTAAGCATGCGAGCCAGCACATTTACCGCGCCAGCCCGTTCGCCAATGCGCATAATTCCCAACCACAAGGATAGAATTCCCGTGAGACCTAACGAAATTTCAAATGCGTTTTTGGATGAATCAAAGGTAGCTTCTACGATCTTTTGAAAGAGCGTTGCATCGCCCATACATAACCCGATGATTGCAAAAATGAACGCAATCACGAAAAAAGCTACCCAAATATAATTTAAAACCATATCGTCTGCAAAGATAAATGAAATCGACTATATAAGGAAAAAAAACATTAAAAACCTATGTTTTTCGATGCCATTAGCGTGCATGTCAAGTGCCTTTGGCACAAAATAAAGCAACAAAAACATGGCCTTTTCGATGGCTTTTTCTCCTGTTTGTCACCCGATAACCTCAAAATAGCCCTTGTTTTCTTTGCCATCTCAGGTGGAATTTCTACCTTTGCAACGAGGCTTCTCTTGTTTAAAACAGCAAAAACATGCGTGCAACAGCTGGCTGAGAGCCCCATTGTTTTACTGCTTTTTTAGGAAATTCTCATTAAAACATGACGTGGAGCAGACCTAAATGGCACATAAAAAGTGCGATAGCACAAGATCATATAGAATGAGTAGACGTTCCTCTAACGATGCACGACATTTGTTTCGAGTGGAAATGAAGAATCGTAAGCGTAGAAAGAAGTTAGCCAATATTTTGTTTTGGATAGCTTTTATCCTATGCCTTTGTGTGTGCATCGTGTGCCTTTACCTTTATTTACATCCCGATTTATAGTTCAATCCCTCCTCTTTTTCGTGTGTCTTCATGTGGGAAAGGGAGTGAAAACGCATTTTCATTACACTGAAACGAATGGTGGTCTCGGTGCAATGAAACGGTTCTTTGTGCCTGCTGGCGCGGGTTGTCATCGAGCAGGTCGCGGCTATTGCCTCGTTCTGTTATACACTTGCAGCAGCGAAGGAATGAGAATGCAAAGCGAAAAGAAGATGTAGAGCAGCATGGTTGTGGTGCTTCCGTTGGCCAATTCACGCAGTGAAGCATTCTCATACCCCGGCATAAGATGGGCTAATAGGTAGACAACCGAATTGTTTACCCAATGAAATGCAATGCCGGGAATGATGCTTCGCGTGCGCACATACAGCCAACCTAAGAGTAACCCCATGAGAAAAGCATGCACACCTTGTGCAAAATTCAGATGAATGAGGCCAAAAAGCAAGGCCGAAATGGTAATTGCTATCCAAGGATTGGTGGGAGAACCTACCGCTAAGAGGCGGCGAAGAATGGCACCTCTGAATACAATTTCTTCTGCAAGTGGAGCAAAGATGCCGATGGCTACATAGCCTAAAGGGTGATGCATCATGCGTGTGAGCATCACTTGTAATGGGATTGGCAACTCGAACGGCAGCAAATTTTCGAAAGCCATGGCAGGAATAATCGCGCCAAGGGCAATGCATAGCACCCAAAACAACACGCCCCAAGGACGTGATTGCACATAATGTCGGGAGACAGGTGTCCACTTTCGCCAACAAAACAGCACGGCCAGCAGGGCGCTACCCACGATGTTTGCTGCTATGGTGAGCGTGAGATCCGTCGCCATGAGTGTTTGTAATTGTGTGAAAGGAAGCCCTTTGTAGAGTAAAAAGCCAATGGCAAGCGCGATAGTTACAACAAGCTGAATCGAAACAAACAACACGATGTAGAGTGCAATGTCGAGCACTAATTTCTTATATGGATTCATATTGGGATTGATTTGCAAAGAAATTGATAATCATTTCACGATCTTTTGTGAGCTGTTTCGCCAATTCTGGCGCATTTCTGAACTTTTTTTCGGTACGGATACGCTCATAAAAAGCCACGCTTAACGGCTTGTCATACAGGTTATTTGCATAGTTAAAGATGTTGACCTCGATGCTCTTTGCTGTGCCATCAAACGTGGGACGATAGCCGATATTCATCATTCCGTCATGCCAAGTAGTTGAATCGGGGCATTTCACGCGCACTGCATAAACGCCATTAGCTGGCAGAAGCTGCTCTATACTCGCCGGAATAAGGTTGGCAGTAGGATAACCTATGGCGCGACCTTGCTGGAAACCATGCCCCACTTTCCCGGTAAGGGTGTAAGGATAACCTAAGCATTCATTGGCAAGTGCTGCTTCGCCTTCGTGCAAAAAGCTGCGAATGACCGATGAACTAATCTTGATACCTTTATATATATAGGGTTGGGTGGGCAACACTTCAATTCCTAAATCTTGCCCATAACGTGCATAGTCGTCAAAACACTCGTTGTTTTTCCGGCCAAAATGGTTGTCATAGCCCATGAGAAGAGCCTTGACCTGTAATTGTTTCTGCAGCACTTGTTGCATGAAATCGTGAGCCGAAAGTTGCGCCATTGTGGCATTAAATGGCAAAACGGCCACGCCATCAATTCCCGTTTCAGCCAATAATTGCAGCTTTTCATCAAGGGTTGTCAGCAGTTCGGGGATGTAATCGCGTTGCAAAACACGGCGCGGATGTTGGTCAAACGTGATGGCTACTGCCTTTAATTGGCGCTTCTGCGCAGCAAGAACCAACTGCCTGAGCAAGAAACGATGTCCCAAATGCACACCATCAAAGAAGCCTATTGTAGCAACACAAGGAGCACTCGCGCCCCTATTTTTATTCCATAGAATGCAATCCATATTCATTTTTACGCTTGCAAACTTACGCAATTTTTCTCATATCAACGTGACTCGAGACACAATATATCTATTTCCATTCCACAGATTTACAGGAAAATGCGCAAAAATGTTCTTCTTTCATCTTTTTTTTGATGAAAAATTTGGCCATTCAAAAAAAAAAAAAATAGCTTTGCCAACAGTTAATAAAGATTACTAACTATAAACAATTATTGATGAAGCCCCTGGAATTACGCATTAGAGGCATAGGGTGTTCGCCATAAGGGAGAGCCTTTGAAGCATTCTATTTTATGGGTTGCCAACAAAAAACCGACGATGTCGTGCCACCTTCTAAAAAGAAAAAGGCTTCCATCTTTTATTAAATACTATTCATAAAACAATTTAAATATACTTCTAATATTAAGTCTATGAACAAAGACCCTTTTAAAGTGGTAAGTGCGTTGCTCCTTTTTGCAGGACTCACTCCGTGGAGTTTCCCGCTGATGGCGCAGGCAAGTGTTGCTGAAGTGCATGCACAACAGCAAAGTAATGTATGTAATGGTCTGGTAACCGACCAGCATGGTGAACCCATTATCGGTGCTTCTGTCGTCATAAAAGGTACGACAAAGGGCTCGGTAACAGGTTTAGATGGTGAGTTTAGTATTGCAAATGCTTCAAAAGGTGCCACGATTGTCATCTCTTATATTGGCTATGTGAGCCAAGAAAAAGTGTGGAATGGCAAAGCCATGAAGGTTATTTTAGAGGAGGATTCCAAAGCCTTAGACGAGGTGGTTGTCGTGGGTTATGGTACTACTTCCAAGCGAAAAACAACCTCAGCCATCTCACAAGTGAAGGCAGAAGATATTGCAAAGGTTCCCGTTCCCAACATTACGCAGAGCTTAGCGGGCCGTGCTCCGGGCTTGATTGTCACGCAATCGGGAGGCGGTGTGAATGCGAAAGCCTCGGTTTCTATTCGCGGTGGCGGCACACCTTTGTATGTTATTGACAATGTTATTTGCGAACAACGCGACTTTCAGAACCTCAATCCAGAGGACATTGCACAGATGTCGATTTTGAAAGATGCCTCGGCTACGGCCGTTTATGGTGCACGTGCGGCCAATGGTATTATCATGATTACCACCAAAAGCGGTGAAGCAGGGAAACTAAACATTGATTACAGCTTCAACTACACGATGAGTCAGCCGGCCGATTTGCAGAAAAAGGTTGATGCTTTCACGGCGGCATCATTCGTCAATCGCGGCTTACAATATGATGGAAGAGCACCACAATACACCGAGCATGACTTGGAATTGTTCCGCAATGGCAGCGATCCTCAAGGACATGCTAACGTGGACTGGCAGAAGGTTACCATGCGGAATGTTGCGCCAGAGATGCGACATAACCTCATTCTTTCGGGTGGAAGTGAAGCCATAAAGATTTATACCGGTTTGGGATATTATCATCAACAATCCATTTATAAGGTAGATTCTCACCACATGAACCGTTATAATTTCCGCACAAATTTGGAAGCTAACCTCAAGAAGATTGGCTTAAAAGTGGATGCGGGAGTAGATGCTTATATCGTGGATTTCAAGGAACCTTCGACGGCAAATGGGCGCGGATATTACACCACTTGGTCGCACATTCAGAACAAAAAGCCGTGGGAACCAGCCTATAATCAATTTGGACAAATCTATGGAGGAACGACAGATAATGCACTCATTGACATCAGTAATCAGGGCGGTTACTTCAAACAGTCGCAGTCATCTGTGCGTGGTCATCTCAATTTAACATGGGCTATACCTTATATTAAAGGTTTGAGTGTAAGGTCACTATCAAGCTATACGCTTGCCAACGATCGGAATAAGTCGTGGAATAAATCGGCACAAGCCTATGATTGGGACGGCAATCCGTTGACGGCAAACAAGCCCAATCTGTCGAAAAATGTGTATGCTCATCAGAATTTCAACCAGCAACTTTTTGCCGATTACACCCATACTTTTAAAGAGTTGCACACCCTTGGGGCTACGCTTGGTATTGAAGCCAGCGGGCAAGACTACGACAATTTGGGCGGTTCACGCAAAGAATATATCTTTGATGTAGACCAAATGAGTGCCGGTCCGGCCGAAACAATGGAAAACTGGTCGTCAGAAGGTGTGGGTTATCGTCGTGCTGCTGTGATTGGTCGTTTGAAATACGACTACGCTTCACGCTATATGGTAGAGGCAAACCTGCGTTATGATGGCAGTGATTTCTTCCCTAAAGGGCAACGTTGGGGTGCTTTCTTCTCGGGATCTGCCGCATGGGCTATCTCAGAAGAGGCTTTTTGGAAGAAGTTTAAGATGGATAAAGTGCTCGAACACTTCAAACTTCGTGCTTCGTATGGTGAGATAGGACAGGACTTTTTGGACTTGAATGGTGACGGATCTGCCGATCGCTTTGCCTACGTTTCATCCTATACGCTCTACACACGCGGTGCCTTTTTGGGTGGAAAATGGCGTCCAACGTTCTATGAAGGTGCATTGATTAGCCCCGATATGACCTGGTATACCACAAAAGATTTCAACATTGGAGTCGACTTTACCAGCTTGAAAGGACGGCTATCAGGCTCATTAGATTACTTTGCTAAGGTGACAACGGGCTATCTTGCCACACCTTCTAATGTGGGTTACACAGCACCTTTGGGTAAAAACCTGCCCGTTGTAAAATCGAATGGCGAAAGCATTCGTCGCGGATTTGAATTCATTTTGCAATGGAGAGACCATATTGGTGAATTCAATTATGGCATCTCTGGCAACATGACTTATTATGATGACCGATGGAATGTGAACCCCAATGAAGCAGAAACGAATTTGAAAAATCCTTATAAGCGCAGCACACAAGCAGGTGCTTATACGGGTGTTTACTATCGGAACTTAGGTTATTACCAAGATTATCGAGACGTGTTGAACAGTCCTAAGCGCAATGGTTCAACCAATTTGATGGCTGGTGATTTGAAATATTACGACTTTAATGGCGACGGAAAGATTGATGGTGACGACCAAACGCGCATGGGTTCGGGGACAAGTCCTCGTGCAAACTTTGGCTTAAACGCTGATGCAAGTTATAAAGGTTGGTCGTTTAGCATGCTTTGGCAGGGCGCAACCAACTACAATATCTATGTTGACAACATCTTAATGGGCGGCAATAGCAACTATCTTCCGGTGATTTATAGTTTCCAAAAAGACATCTGGTCGCCCGAAAATCGCAATGCATTGTATCCCCGTCAACATGCTTCTCCAGGCTTTAATGGTAGTAACAACTTTGTGGGAACCAATTTCTGGCTTGTCGATGCCTATTATCTTCGCCTCAAGAGTATGTCGATAGGGTATGACTTGAAGCATAAACTGTTGAAACATGTAGGCTGGATGACGAAGTGTAACCTCTCGCTTAGTGGGTATAATCTGTTGACGTTTAGTCCTGCAAAGAAATGGGGTTTCGATCCAGAGTCGGGCTCTAACGGAAATGGTTATGGCTATCCTATCTCACGCGTTTACACGATTAGCCTCAACATCGGTTTCTAATTATTCATTTATTTTACGACATTGAATTTATGACAAACTATAAATTGATTATTTCTACCTTGTTACTTGGTGGATTAAGTCTGCAAAGTTGCAACGACTTTTTAGATACAAAGCCCACTGAAGGCTTTCCCGAAACAACCGTTTGGCAAACACAAAGCACCGTAGATGCTTTTGTTGCAGGCAACTATGCCTATGCTTATTCTCCCTATGAAGCCTTTGCTACTTGGGATAACACATTCAGTAACAACATGATTAACTGCCGTGCTGCTTGCCCAGGTGAGGCACGTGGCTTGATGGAGAACAACTATGGATGGGGTTTAAACACGCGCTTTGATGACATTCGCAGTTGCAATCTCATCATAGAGAAGATGGCTTCATCGTCTATTCCGCAGACTTATCGTGCCCAATACACGGCAGAAGCAAAAATGATGCGTGCCATGATTTACTATGATTTGGCACGCAAAGGTGGGCGCTTTATTTGGGTTGACCGCGTATTAAAGCCCTCCGATGAGTTTAATCTCCCACTAACACGCGATATTGTTGAAAGCTATCAGCACGTATTAACCGATGTTCGCGAGGCTATTCCTGCGCTTCCTACGCAGGCTGTTAGCGGTCGTTTAACGAAGAATGCAGCCTATGCTTTCCTCTCGGAGGTATGCCTTACGGCCGCAGCTTATACCAATGATGCTACTGCTTTGCAGGTGAATGGTAAGAGCTTGTATCAGGAATCGATAGATGCTGTGGACGCTATTACCAACGTATCTCTCGATGCAAACTATGAGAATATGTTTAATGAAAAGGGTGCATACAGCTCACCTGAGATCATTTTAGCGCAGTATTGGAGCAAAGATGTGACTAATGTTTCGCAGACAGACATGATACATTTACTCCCCAACTTGCTCAATAGTAACCTCAGTATTACGGGATGTGGTCCGCTGTTCCATCGCGCAGACATCTTCGAATGCTGGTTGGATTACACGCCAAGTCAAAACCTTGTTGATGCTTATTTAGTCATAGACCAAGCAACAGGCAAGGCCGTTCGTTGGGATCAGAGCTCACAGTTTGTGAACAACACGCGTCCTTTGTCACGCGCTGAGGCGATAACGAAAATTGAACATAAGGAAGAAGCTGAGTTTAACGGTGGTGCTTTCTTCAAAGCTTTTGAAGTAACAACACCGGGAATGAGTATCAGTGACCTCATGTATCAGCACAGAGACAAACGTTTTGACGCCTCGATCATACACGATGGTTCTGTGTTCTTAGGTGAAAATATCACCACCTATTCTCACGGAAACATGAGCCGTTGGGCCACACAACGCTATGCTGCGAGCCACGTTCCATTGACAAATTACAGCATGCGCAAGTATATTTACACCGAATGGAGTCCTCGTCCGTTCTACAATGTGATGACCGATTACCATAAAGTGATTTTCCGTTATGGGCGTTGTCTGCTCAATAAGGCTGAAGCATTGTTGCGTTTAGGCAGAGTTGCCGATGCGGTTACCACCTTCAACCAAACGAGAACGGTGCATGGTGGCTTGCCCGCTTCCACCGCAACCACGCTGGCTGACGCTTGGAAAGACTATAAAACAGAACGCCGTGTGGAACTTTTTTGGGAAGGGGACTGGTATTTTAGCCTGCTTCGTTGGGGCAAATATGGGCACGAAGCCAATGATGGTAAGGCACCGGGAAGCGTGATTGACGAACTCACCACACCTGCAACGTTTATCGAAATCAAAACCGATCGCACGGCAGCTTACGTGGGTAATGTGCAATTATCCAACGACCAGCGCACGTTTGATACCCGTTCTTACCTCTTCCCCATCACAAAATCTGTGATACAAGCCAATTCAGCCATCAAAGATACCGACCAAAATCCCGGTTGGGAATAATCACATCATTCAAATTTTTAGGATATGAAACAAATAAAATCACACCTTTTCCTTCTTCTGAGTCTATTATTTTGTACCTTTGCGTTGAACGCATGCAGTTGGGAAGACCTCCCTTCTTATGAAGAAGCCAATATCAGTGCCGTGCAATTCTACTATCGTTGGGCCAGCAATGTGAAAGATCCTATCACGCAAGAGCCTATCGTTAAAGAAGTGCGTTTAAACACCACTTCGGTGGTAAATGCCGATGCCGGCACGATAGAAGCTACGGTAACGGTTCCCGCAGCATCGGGCGATTTCACAACAGCCGTGCGCAATCAAGTGTCACAGCACCCGCTTTGGGCACAGGTAACGGTGTCAACGGCCGCACGCATCACGCCTGTTGATGGCGCGGCAGCCTTGGGAACACCCGACGATTGGAGCCAAGAGCGTAAGTTTAGTGTGAAAGCTGCCAACGGGAACACCAAGATTTGGAAGATTAAGATTGTTCAGTTCACAAGATAGTTCTTACTTGGTTCTATCTTTAGAAAGTGCAAAAGGGTGGCTGTAACATGCTGATTTTTCTACAAATGGTGTGTGAGCCGCCCTACGTTCTTTCTTTAAAACACGGGCAATCCGTTGCAAGCCTTTCGGGCAGATGTAGACAAACAGCATAGAAAAAATTGTTTTATGAAACAGATAAAATTAGGTTTAGGATTATGGTTGTGCCTCTTAGCGTATGCCCTACCCACACAAGCGGCACCTCATGACACCTTGTTTGTGGCCGATTATGGCGTGCATCCCGACACACGTGAGGACCAAACGGCACGTTTGCAACAAGTGATTGCCGATGCCAAGCGATGGAAAAGTCGCGTAATTGCATTTCAATCGGGTCGCTATGACCTGTGGCCTACCGAGGCAACGCGCAAGGAATATTATATTTCGAACACGTCTTCGGAGACCGAATGCCCCTCAAAAGTAAAAACCATTGGGCTGTTTCTGGAGGACATGGAGGGCTTAACCATTGAAGGAAACGATGCAACGCTCATGTTTCATGGCAAGATGACGATGCTCACTTTGGCACATTGCCGCAACATGCGGTTGCAAAACATTCATTTTGACTTCGAAAGACCGGGCGGTTCTGAACTCACTTATCTCAAAGTTGATGCGCAAGGAGTGACCGCACGCGTGCATCCTGATAGCCGATACATCATTGTTAACGGTCGAATGTCATGGGTAGGTGAAGGCTGGCGCACAAACTATCCGCATTGCATTGAGTACAATCCCGAGACCCATCATTTTGAATATAGCAAAGGGTGGAAAATTCTTTCGCAAGCAAAAGCTACTGAATTGTCGCCAAATGTGGTGCACTTTACCACACAATATAGCAGAGATTTCCAACCAAATCATACGATAACGGTGCGCGATATTATTCGCGACCAAGTGGGAATGTTTTTGTTCGAGAGTCAAAACATCACCATTCACAACATCGGTGTGCACTATATGCACGGTTTAGGCATTGTAAGTCAGTATTGTCGCAACATCACTATGCACCAAGTGCAGTGTGCTCCGCGCGAAGGGAGCACGCGTTTGTTGGCCTCTTCGGCCGACTTTATGCACTTTTCGGGTTGTAGTGGTAAGATAAGCATTGACAGTTGCCGGTTTGTTGGGGCGCAAGATGACCCCATTAATGTGCATGGAACGAACCTACGGGCGGTGGAACGTGTGGACGATTACACACTGCATCTGCGTTTTATGCATCCGCAAAGCTATGGTTTCCAAGCGTTCTTTGCCGGCGACACCGTGGCCTTCGTGCAGGCATCAACCATGCTTCGGTATGCTGAAAACGTGGTGAAAACGGCACGATTGTTGTCACCGCGCATCATGGAAGTAACGTTTTTGCGCCCCATTCCCAAGACCCTTCAACTACAAAGTGATTGTGTGGAGAACCTCACTTGCACGCCCGAAGTGGAAATTAGCCATTGCTATTTCTCACGAACCAGCACGCGCGGAACCCTTGTCACCACGCCACGACGCGTGATCATCCGCAACAACACCTATGATTATACAGGCATGAGTGCCATACTGATAGAGGGAGATGCCTCGGGATGGTATGAATCTGGCCCGGTGAAAGATGTGCTCATCGAGGGCAATCGCTTCGTGGGTTGTGCCTATAACGGGCACCCTTCTCATGCCGTGATTGCTTTAAATCCCTCGAATACAGTGGTTGATGCGCGCCATCCCGTGCACCAAAATGTGCGCATCATCAACAATCATTTCGTCACTTTCGGCAATCCTCTGCTCTATGCCAAGAGCACTTCTAACTTAGTTTTTAAAGGGAATAGCGTCGAAGTCCATCCATCAGCCTCGGAAACCGGCAGCAAATGGTTCATCCTTGATGGATGTAGTGATGTCGTTATCAAAGGCAATCGCTTTCCGGTTCCTTTCACACTTCGCACCATTCAGTTTGCCAACATGAAACCGAGACTTGCAAAATGAGGCAATGTATGGGCAACCATTGGTGGCTTCACACAGTGCTTATCCCGAAATGTTATTATACATTAAAAGACAGAAAATAAATAAAGGTAGAATACGTAATATGGATTGGTTGGTTGTTTATAACTAAAAGACCGTTCCTTTTAATGGCTTATGAAAAAAAGATTATCATTCATTTGTGCCGCATTTGCACTCTTTAGCTTTGCGGCCTCAGCTGTAACAGCTCAGCAATTGGACAAGAAGTATGCGCCAATTGAAGTAGTAACTCCCGCACGTCCTGCCGGACAACAAGACGTTATAGGCCTCACCGCTCCCAAATTGAAAACCGTTCGCATCGGTGTTATCGGTTTAGGTATGCGTGGCATCGGCGTCATTGAGCGATGGGTGCACCTGCCCGGTGTCGAAATCAAGGCCATTTGCGACTTGGTTCCGAAGAATATTGAGCGCGCACAAAACGAACTTGTAAAGGGAAAGTTCCCTAAAGCTGCCGTTTATACCGGTAGTGAAGATGCCTGGAAAAAGCTGTGTGAGCGCAAGGATATTGACTTGGTTTACATTGCAACCGATTGGAAACACCATGCACAGATGGGTGTTTACGCAATGGAACACGGTAAACATGCTGCGATAGAAGTGCCTGCTGCCATGACTTTAGATGAGATTTGGCAGCTCATCAACACGTCAGAACGCACCCGTAAGCATTGCATGCAGTTGGAAAATTGCGTGTATGACTTCTTTGAAATGACCACACTCAACATGGCGCAACACGGTTTGTTTGGTGACATTCTGCATGTAGAAGGTTCGTATATCCACAACCTTGAGGAATTTTGGCCTTATTATTATAACAACTGGCGCTTGAATTATAACAACGAATATCGTGGCGATGTGTATGCTACACATGGCTTAGGCCCGGCTTGTCAGTTGCTGAATATCCACCGAGGTGACCGTTTAAAGACGCTTGTTGCCATGGATACGAAGGCCGTTACAGGCCCTGAATTGGCGAAGAAATATGGTGTTGACGACCACAGTAAGCCTTTCCAGAACGGCGATCACACGATGACTTTCATTCGAACAGAGAATGGAAAGACCATTCAAATTCAGCATGATGTGATGAATCCTCGCCCCTATAGCCGCATGTATCAGCTCACCGGAACCGATGGTTTCGCGAATAAATATCCTATTGAGCAATATTGTTTCCGCCCAAAGCAGCTCAAAGACAGCGAAGTTCCCAACTTAGAGAACTTGAATATGCACGCTGCTGTGCCTGAGAATGTGAAGGAAGCCTTGATGAAACAATATAAGCATCCCATCACAAAGATGTTGGAAGAAGAGGCTAAAAAGGTGGGTGGCCACGGCGGTATGGACTACATCATGGACTATCGCTTGGTTTATTGCTTGCACAATGGTCTGCCTTTGGACATGGATGTCTATGACTTGGCAGAGTGGTGCTGCATGGCTGAACTCACAAGATTGTCGATTGAAAATGGCAATGCGCCTGTAGCGGTGCCCGATTTCACGCGCGGTGGCTGGAAAAAGCTCAATGGTTTCCACCATGCTATGGCCGAATAAATCATTCTATTTAGAATTTAATTTTTCATATAATATTAGTTTGGACTGCTGATAGCAAGTGCTTTTAAGCTTGCTTCAGCAGTTTTTTAAGTTTAAAATCAGATGAAAACGATGACGAAAATGGGATGCCCTATTCGTGTTTCCGCCCTGTTTTTCCTGTTTTTCAGTGTCCTTTCGGGGCATGCCAGCAGTGCTGTCACACAGCGACCACTACACATTTGGTTTGACACGCCGTGCACATTAAAAGGTAAAGCCGTGTGGTATGGAGGGCGACCAGAGATGTGGAAAGGAGAAAACAAACCCGAATCGGCGGGTGACACGGCCAAAAATCCCGACGAAGAGTGGGAGTCGGCCTCGCTACCCATCGGCAATGGCAGCTTAGGGGCAAACATTCTGGGGTCGATTTCCGCAGAACGTATCACTTTAAATGAAAAGAGTTTGTGGCGCGGAGGGCCCGGAGTGAGTAGCGATGCAAGCTATTATTGGAACGTCAACAAGCATGCTGCGCCTGTGCTTAAGGCCATTCGGGCGGCCTTTTTGGCAGGCGATAAGGCCAAAGCCGACAGCCTAACGCGTAAAAACTTCAACGGTTTGGCAGCCTATGAATCGTATGCTGAGAAGCCTTTCCGCTTTGGAAACTTCACCACCATGGGCGAATTGACCATCGAAACGGGGCTCAACGATGCACAAATCAGTGGCTATCGACGCGAATTGTCGTTAGACTCGGCGCGCACATTGGTACAATTTGTGCACGATGGTGTGCGTTATGCGCGCACGGCCTTTATCTCTTATCCCGACAACGTAATGGTGTTGCGCTTCAAGGCCAATGCTAAAGGCATGCAGAACCTGTGTTTTCACTATGCGCCCAACCCTGTTTCAACGGGCAAGATGCAGGCCGATGGTGCCAATGGATTGGTGTATCGCGGTGCTTTAGACAGCAATGGCATGCAGTATGTGGTGCGCATTCAGGCGGTAACGCATGGTGGAACGCTCGAAAACTCAGGACAAACGCTGACGATAAAAGGAGCTGATGAGGTGGTTTTCCTCATCACGGCCGACACCGATTACCGCATCAATTTCAATCCCGACTTCCATAATCCCAAGACTTATGTGGGTGTTCAGCCCGAAGTGACCACCGAAAAGTGGATGCAACAAGCTGTGGAAAGGGGCTATGCACAGCTGTTTCAGCGCCATTTCAAGGATTATTCGCCTCTCTTTCAGCGGGTGAAGTTGCAGCTCAATGCACCTCAAACGAACGATAAAGATGTGCCCACTGCACAGCGTTTGGCAGCCTATCGCAACGGCGCTACCGACAATTATTTGGAGGAACTCTACTATCAGTTTGGGCGTTATCTGCTCATTGCCAGCTCGCGTCCCGGCAATTTGCCAGCCAATCTGCAGGGCCTTTGGCATAATAATGTCGATGGTCCGTGGCGCGTAGACTACCATAATAACATCAATGTGCAAATGAATTATTGGCCCGTGCACACCACAAACCTCAACGAGTGTGCGTTGCCTTTGGTCGACTTTGTGCGCACATTGGTGAAGCCCGGCGCAGCAACTGCGAAGGCTTATTATGGTGCACGCGGCTGGACCACCTCGGTTTCGAGCAACATCTTCGGCTTCACTGCCCCGCTTGCGAGTGAAGATATGTCGTGGAATCTTTGCCCAATGGGTGGGCCTTGGCTTGCTACGCACTTGTGGGAATATTATGATTTCACCCGTGACAAGCCATTTTTGCGCTCCACACTCTACGACATCATCAAGCAGAGTGCCAATTTTGCGGTGGATTATCTGTGGCATAAGCCCGATGGAAGCTATACTGCGGCACCTTCAACTTCGCCCGAACATGGGCCTATTGACGAGGGAGTGACCTTCGTACACGCCGTTATTCGCGAGATTTTGCTCGATGCCATTGCTGCCAGCAAGGTGCTTCAAGTAGACGAAACAGCTCGCAAGCAGTGGCAAACGGTGCTGAAGAAGTTGCCACCTTATCGCATAGGACGCTATGGTCAGTTGCAAGAATGGTCGGAAGATATTGACGATCCCAACGACCATCACCGCCATGTGAACCACCTCTTTGGTTTGCATCCCGGCCACACCATTACGCCTTCCACCACACCTGCCTTAGCAAAAGCCGCACGAGTGGTGTTAGAACATCGGGGAGATGGTGCTACAGGTTGGAGCATGGGATGGAAAATTAACCAGTGGGCACGCCTACATAATGGCAATCATGCTTATCTTTTGGTGCGCAATCTGTTGAAAGATGGCACGCTCAATAACCTTTGGGACACGCATCCTCCCTTCCAAATTGATGGTAATTTTGGTGGCACTGCCGGCATCACCGAGATGTTATTGCAAAGCCATGCCGGCTTCATCGACGTGCTTCCTGCACTGCCTGATAGTTGGAAACAAGGCGAAGTGTGTGGACTTTGTGCCCGCGGTGGCTTTGAAGTGGGGCTGAAATGGCAGCAGGGCATGTTGCAATCGGTAGTGGTTAAGTCGCTGGCCGGCGAACCTTGCACGCTCAGCTACCACGGAAAAACGTTGCATTTTGGCACAAAGAAAGGCCAAACCTACAGGCTTTCATGGCAACAAGGCCGGTGGAAACGATAGCCTTCATGAGAGAAAGTGTCTGTGCATAGTACGTGTGCAGGCCACTTATTGATTCAACCTCTGCAAAGCTTTCTCCCAAATGCTTTGCAGAGGTTCTTTTTAAGTGCTACGAAAGGTAAAAATAATTGGCGCACAAAGGCATCGCATAGACACGTATAGCCCACGAAAAATATCTTGTAGGGAGCCAAAAACAAAAAGTGAGCTGCATCTTGGATGGATTTCATCCTTGATGCAGCTCGCCTTGTTTTTGCTGCTACAACGAGCACTGTTTATTTAAAGACCTCGATTTCGGACAATGAACCATAAGAATCTGAGACACTAAACTCTAACTTCAAATAGCGCACATTGACAGACTTTGTGGCGTTGATGTTGTTCCATGTGGTCTCATGCAAACGAATATCTTCGGACAGCGGCAACCATTTGGTGCCATCGGTGCTGCCATACACGCGCACTTTATCGGTGTAGTATTCAAATCCTGTGAGGATATACATGCCGATTCTGATGCCTTTAACCGTTGTCGTTTGGTTTAAATCAATCGTCAACGTCGATGTCCCATGAGGCAGATAGCCATATTGTTCGGTATCACCATCGGTCAGATTTTCAATCGTTCCATACTGCAACGGAGTAGAAAGTGAGAGCTGATAGTTGCTACCGGGTATCATTGTTCCCGATGGTGTGGCTGCAGCGTTTGCAAAAGCAATGTCAACTACATTGATAGGAATGAGCACCTCGCCACCTGCAATGTTGTGTTTGTTGCCATCTTTGTCGTAGAATACGGCACGCATAGGAAGTACATATTCACCCGCTACAGTGAATTTCTCCGCATGTTGCAACTGTACGGTAGCCTGAACATACTGTTGATTGGTGGCATCTACTTGCATAGTGGTAGAGATTCCCTCGGGAGCCAACTCCTTACCGCTATTGCTCTTGAAGAGTGTATTATCGCGCTCAAGTCCCACTTTGCAGTTCTCACGCACAACTTTTTCGGTAGCAAACAACACATTGAGTGCTGTAGAGCCCGTGTAACTATTACCCAAGCCCGTCATTCTCACGGTTGCTCCATCGCCATCGAGTTCTGCAGACCACATCTCTTTGGGCTGGATGAGAATGTAAGCATAGTCCTGTTTTACCGTAGAAGGACTTGACAGGGCGTCGGTAGTAGGCGTGATGCGAACAGGAACTACTGAAGGCTTCGTCAAAGTGCCAAGGCTATTCACCGTTAAAGCAACTTGTTGCTGTATGCTATCTTTGTTCCATTCGAAAACACCATTGTTGGGAATGGCCAACTGCTTAGCTGCAACCACCTGATAGTCTTTATAGGTAGTGGTGAGCAAAGGCGCATCGGCGGCATAGGCAACTTGCACTTTTGTGGGCGCAGTTAGGTTGCGGCTAATACGTGCTGTGAAAGTAAAGGTGTGGCTATCTTGCCCAACAGGAATGCCCGCTGTAAAGGCATTATCGTATTCTTGCACATTGGATGGGAAACTGATGAGGTTGCTGCGTGGGTCAGAACCACTGAAATAACCTGCAACATCATATTCGCCATCGTAGTTATAGTCGGGGCTACAGCCCGTAAAGGCTGTAGCTACGCATGCAAATGCGATGATATATATGTTTGTTTTCATTTTGTTTTATTTAAAGATAAGGATTATTCGGGGAACTGTTCGTTGTGCCAAGTAATCGAATTTTGATTGTATTCGTTCGTGTTAGAACCTGCAACATACACCTTAATAGCATGATGGTTCTTGGAAACATCCTTCACACCCGTCTGCTGATTCAGCGGTGCATAGAACAACAAATTAGGATTTTCGGGCGTCTCAATATAGAGATTATCCATGACTTGGAATGCGGTGAGCGCCTTATTATAAAGACGTATCTCACGAACATAACCTACGAATGCGCCCCAACTCATATTCATCTTTGTGAAAGTCTCCACCTTTGGCACGTCAAACTCGTTGTCGAGTACACCATTGAGATAGCATTTCACGTGTTGACGGTTATAAACCCATGCGATGTAATACCACTTACCGGGCTGGAGTTTGGTTTTAGCAAATGCCTTAGGATCGTCCGTTTCGCCCACCTTCATTTGCAAAGCACCATCAGCAGTGACGCGAGAATAGAAATCAGGTGAGAGCACTGCCTGGTTATCTTTGTTGCGATCGAGCTTTATAGCATACGACATCGTCCACTCTTGCATGCCCGTATAAGGAGTCGCAAATGTTGTTTTGAGGTAGAAACCCTGCTGACGCATAGAGGTTGTATAAAGCACTCGGTCGATAGCAAATATCTTTGTTGCGCTCGAACCTAAGAGCGTTGCGCCTTCAGCAGATACCAATTTTACAGGGATAGCATATTTGGTAGAGGCATCTAAATCGGTTCCTAATGGACGAACATTGACATCAATAGCCCCATTCGACACGCTATTGGCCGCAATAGTAAGATTTTCTGCCGACAAGCTATAATAGTTTGCGGGCAACAACTTGTAGTTGGTGCCGTTAGCAGCATTATATTCTGCCAATGCTTTCTCGTCGATAGCAAACTTCAAGGTGGCGGAACCGCTCAGCTTATTGGCTGCACGTGCGGTGAAAGAAGCTTTTCCACCGGTGCCATCAACTGTGAGTTTTGTCAAGGGAGCCACATCCGCTCCGTCGATATAAACCGCATTGGGTAACTTGCTTTCATCGCCTACGTCGTCATAATCGACACTGGAACATGCCCATGTGAGACATGCTAAAGAAGCGATACCAAAGACTTTAATGATATATTTCATATTCGTTATTTTTATTATTTAACAGCAGGGTTCATTAATTGAATGCCTTGACGCAAGTATTTATAAACAGGATTGGCTGCATAGTCCTTCTCCATGTGGTAACTTCCGATACCACCTTTGCGTCCTTTCAGCGGTTGCCAGGTAGCCATGCCAATGTAAGAGGGCACTTTCTTGCCATCACGTGTGGTGAAAGTCACACCGCCTGTGCCTGAATGAGCTTCGAAATTCTCGGTCACAATGAGCTTCTTGGCAATTTCTTCTTCGCTTTGTTTCGAAGAGAATTGTGCAACAAGACCCCCCAAGCGATTATCTAAGTCGGCATAAGAACGGCAGTCGTAGGCCTGAAGGATGTAGTAGTTGAAGTATAAAGCCATATCAGCAGAGAACCAATAGGGCTCACCATCGACAACCAACAATTTCTTTCTGCCCTCTGGAGTTTCGGCTTTCGGACCGATACGCTTGCCCATTGTGCGGATAAAGATATTCATGCGGTCGCCTTGCCACATCTCTTTGTTCGTGTGGAACGGCTGTGCATAGTTGGGTTCTGCATCAAGATCGAAGCCATCCAAGTCGTACTTATAGATGGTATCGCAAATGGCATTGGCGTATTTTTGAATAGCGATGGTAATCTTTGCCTCATCGCCATCGACCCAACCCCAATACTTTTTATTGTAGGTTTCCCACGATTCGCCTGCCTTTTTTGATGCTTCAGGCTGCGCAGGTGTAACGCCTTTGCCGATATCAAAGAGCAAAGCACAAGCCAAAGCACGAATGCCTTTCACCTCTTTTGCACGCTTCAAATCGGCTTGTTGTGCAGCTGTTAAGTTTGAAAAACCATCCCATAGCGACACGAAGTCGGTGCTATCGGGAAGATTATAGAGGCAACGTGATGCAGGACTTTCACCATTCCATCCACCAAACCATCCGAAGGTGACGGGATGGTCGGTCTTTTTATAAGCGCGTAAGTTCTCTAAATAGGCTTCATAAGCCTTAGCTTGTGCAGCATCGGCACCAGCTAATAGCTTATCAATATTCTTGCCTTCGGTCTCGGTCCAATCGCTACAAGCAGTTGCAGTGAAGAGCAATACGAGACAACTAAAAATAAAATATTTCTTCATTGACGTAATCTTTAATTGTTATTTAACCTTTTTATCCCACCAAAGACGGGTTGCACCGTTGTCTGCTCCATGGAGTAATTGAACAGCTTTCTTCACATTCGCCAGATTCTTAATGTACTCATCATTTGAATAAGGAATGCGCGTTGGGCGAAGATCGCCATCAACATCGCAATCTGTAGCCGTCAGTACGGCGGGGAAAATGCGGGGATAACCCGTACGACGATACTCTGACCATGCTTCTTGTCCATCGGGATAGATGGCAAGATACTTCTGCGTGATGATACGTTCTAAGTTGCGTTCGAAGTTTGTTGCTCCTGTTTCCCATTTGATAGTGATGGTAGATGTGGCAGGAGTATCGTATTCTGAATGCAAAGCATCAACGAAATTTGCTGGAGTAGCCGTGCTGTTTGCCGCGTAGGCTGCTGCTTGTGATGCACTCAAATCATTCTCTTCGAAAGAAGTTGCAATACCCTTTTCGTAATAAGATTGGGCCGTTCCGCCACCCATATTCCAACCACGGAGGGCACCTTCAGCACGAAGGAAGTAGACTTCTGATGCCTTCATGATGTAGATAGGTGTGCCATCTTGCACGTTAAGTGAGGATGATTTGGCTTTATCCAAATAGTCATCGGTAGTCCGAATATTTGTTCGAACGGCATAATATCCCTCAATGCCATTGTTTTTTGCTTTCACAAAGTAGCTGGCAATACGTGGATCGTTGTAGCCTTTGAGGTAAGATGAGATCTCAGCACCCATGCGAACATCGTTATAACTACCATTGATGATAACCAAAGGATTGCGCAAAGACACGCCTGCCCCCTTGGATAGTTGAGCTGCATCGCGTGTTGATTCGATTACACCATATGGATTATTGATGGCTTTCTCTGCATATTGCTGTGCCAATGTGGGATTAGCGTAGACGATACGCATCGCTAAACGCAACATCAAAGAGTTTGCAAATTTGCACCATTTGGTGTAGTTCCCTTCGTAGATGATATCATATTTCGGGAAAACATCATGCCCACCATTGGCCAAAGCCTGCACCGATTCATCCAACTCTTTCAGCATTGCCTTGTAAATATCCTCTTGAGCATCATACTCTGCCTCGGTAGATCCTTCTTGACCAGCCTTGGTATAAGGGATGGGACCAAAGGTATCTGTGGCCTTATGCACGGCAGCTACCTTGATAATCTGTGCAACAGCAAAGCCTTCGGGGTCGTTTGTTGTGCGCTTTTTCACGTCAAACCAATTACGAAAAGCGTTTCCGGCCATCACATTATAAGTGTACTGGCTCCAGGGTTTCAAAGCAAAGCTGGGGAAACCACGTCCAACCCACTTGTTAGCTGCGGGCGCCATGTAACCAATCCAACATGCACCTCCGAGGGTATAAGGTATCTGATAGTCGTTCACATAGCCTGTACCGGAGGCTCCTACAGGGAAGATATTCTCCTCGAATGCCGTTACAAAGCCGCCAACATTGAGGTTGTCTTGCTCTAATTGTGCTTCCGTGGGCTGACGATGGTCACGGTTTATGTCCTCAAAGTCAGCTTGACAAGCAGTGAAGAGTGTCGTAGCTAATGCCGACACACACAGTATTGAATAAATTTTTTGTTTCATAATCGTCATTTTTTAGAAGTTGAGTTTCAAGCTGAAACCAATGTTTCTTAAGCTTGGTGCACTGAAATAGTCGCTTCCTTGACCGTATGTTCCTGTTGAAGCAGCAATCTCTGGGTCGAAAGGAGCCTTGTTATAAATCATCCAAAGATTGTTGGCAATGAAACCAACCGTGACACTTGGCCAATCTTGTCCCAGCAAAGTGCGTGGTAAGGTGTAGCTAAGACTGATATTTTGCAAACGCACATTGGTTGCATTATAATAGTAGTAGCCCAATAATTGCTGATTGGCAACCACCTCATAATATTTCTGTGGGTCAACTTTTAAGCCGCCAGCCAACTCAACATAACCACGATCACGTGCTTCAGCAGATGCTTGTGACACACCGAATTGGTCGAGAACGGCCTGCGTTGCAGAAGTAACAATGCCACCAACACGTGCATTAATGAGGAACGAAAGGTTCACTCCCTTCCATGAAATGCTGTTTCTCCAGCCCATATTGAAGTCGGGATTGGTATTACCTATGCGCAAACGCTCACCATTTGGCAAATCCATTGACGAGAGACTACCATCAGCACCAACGGCAATCTTACCTGTTGCATCACGCTTCAACACTTTCGTTATATACACATCTCCCATGCGATCGCCTTCACGAATATAGCCTCCGCCGGCCGATGTCTCTGTAAAGTTGATAATCTTACCGTCAATTCCCGTGTTATAGTTGTGCACCAACTTCTTCACTTTGTTCACATTACGGCTATAGATGAGGCATGATTCGAAATCAACACCGCCGATATGATCGTTGTAAGCCAACGACATTTCCACACCAGAGTTCGCAATATCACCTGCTTGAATATACATACCCGTGTAAGGAGATGTTGCAGAAAGCTCTGCCAAGAAAGTCTGATTATAAGTATTTGAATGATACCATGTGAAGTCAAAATTGAGCTTACTATTGAACATTCTCAAGTCTAAACCCAATTCGTATGAGCGGGTACGCTCTGCTTTAAAGTCATAGAAAGGCAGAATGGTGCGAATAGAAGGAATGCCATCTACGATAGGATAGGTGATGGTTCCGCGCGTCACACCACGATAACGATCAGGAATAGGAGAGCCCACTTCGGTAAATGAGCTTCTCACCTTCATGAAAGAGATAGCCTCTGGCAATTTAACCATTTTGCTAACGATGGCCGATAAGCCCACAGATGGGTAGAAGAACGAGGGTTCTTTCGCATTCACTAAGAGTGAACTCCAGTCATTACGTCCTGTCAAAGATAAGTAAAGCATATCCTTCCACGACAACTCTGCACTGGCAAAGATAGCGGTTCCGCGTTTACGGAATTCTGAATCGTTCGCACGTGTGTTAGCAGGATCGAGTGCAGCCGATGAGAAAAGGTTGGGAACCTTCAATATCGGGCCACCAAATCCAACGCTGCTCGAACGATAATCTTCTAAACTTGCACCAAAGTTTGCCGTCAAACGATAGTCTTTTCCGAAACTCTTGTCGAGGTTAAACATAAAGTCTAAGTAGGTTTGTTGGTCACTACCCATGGAATGATTGTATATACCATTGCCATGAGTTCCTGCGTAAAGGAGTCCCTGTCCAGATGCATGGAAACGGCTTTCTGACTCGGTATTGGTGTTATCAACACGCACACGTCCCGTTACATTCAACCAAGAAAGGATGTCATATTTCAAGCTACTCATAAACATGTAGCGCTTACGGTTCGTTGGTGTCATCATATCATTCACGATGAAGTAAGGATTTTGCAGCTGCATTCCTTGGTCACCATAGGGCCAATACTGCGTAGCCAACTTGCGAGATGCATCATAACGCTTATACAACGCTACCGCAGACCAGTCCTCTCCACGTGGGAACAGGTAGGCAGCTGTTAGTGGATTGTAGTATTCTCCAGGGCGATACATGTTCTGTGTGTTCTGGATAATATAGCTTCCGCTAACATCTAAGTGCAGTTTGTTGTTGAGAAAATCACTCGTATTGCGTGCGGTGAAGTTATAACGGTTGTATTTATTATTGGGCAATATACCCGTAGCATTCGTTGTCGCAACCGAGATATAAGTCTTATTGGTCTTGGTTCCCGTTGTCAACGTCACCGAATTGATGTAGTTATGACCCGTGTTGAAGAAATCTTTTGGGTTATATGAAGACGGGGTTGCTAACCGGTCGCCCCAGCTATAGAAAGATCCGGCCTTGTTACCATAGGTGTTTTGGAACTTAGGCAAGATGAATGGATTTGAAAACTCCATGCTGCTTGACACAGCAACTCTCACCTTTCCTTCCGTACCGCGTTTCGTATTGATCATGATAACACCATTAGCGGCAGCCGAACCATAGAGAGCAGCCGAAGAAGGACCTGTTAAAACGCTGATGCTTTCGATGTCGTCGGGGTTAATATCCGCAATACCTTCGCCACTGGGTTGGCTCGAATAACGGCCGCCACCAATATCACCACCACTCTTATTGAGCATGGGAACACCATCAATCACATAAAGAACATTGTTGCCACCAGTGATAGATTTCGTACCACGCATAACTACACGGGTCGGTCCTCCTACACCAGCTGTCGACGCATTGATATTCACTCCGGCCACAGCACCATTCAAACTGTTCACAAAGTTCACATTCTTCACGTTGGTAAGCTGGTCGCTTCCAACCTTTTGCACATTGTAACTCAACGCTTTTTCCGAGCGTTTAATACCCAAAGCGGTTACTACAACCTCATCAATTTGGCGTGCAGTAGGCTGCATGGTGATGTGAAGGTCGCGTGCATTTTCAACCTTCACCTCTTGCGTTTGCATACCAATATAACTCACAACGAGTGTACTTCCCTTCGGGACATCAATCATAAACTTACCATCAATGTCAGACACTACGCCATGTTGCCCATTCTTTACACGCACAGTTGCACCAATAGCAGGTTCCCCTGTGTTGTCAACAATGGTTCCGGTAATCTTAACATTACCACTTGCTTGTTGCGCTCTCACGCTCTGCATCGCTGATAAAGCGGTAGCAGGCGCCGGATTTGTTGTCAGATTCCCTTCTGCGGCAGCTTGCAAACTGCAACAGGTTAGGAAGAGAACGCTCAACGGAAAGAGTTTTCCCTTTTTCATTCTAATGTTGATTTTTATTTTTGTTGTAATCCTTATCCTAAATAGATACTTTGTCACGCATGGTGAAATACTATTTACTCCATCTGATTTTATAATCTAATAAGCTATATTTTTTGTTTCGATATTCATCTCATCCTTGAAAACAATTTATTCCTATATCCTATATTCCCTGCTGATGTTGCCCAACATCAATAGCCGCCAAAACCTCTTTTCATAGATTTTTCAGCGGACTTTCATCGCATGTGGAGGCACGTCTTTATGGTGACTGCCGATAAAGTCCTATCTCGGCTATGGTCGGTATGCCACGACTTTCGTCAATCGTGAGTTTTATTTTCTTCGCCTTTACCTCCGGAAACGACAGCAATCGCTTATGTCCGACGGTTGTTCCTGTGGCAATCTTTTGCCATTTTCCCTGCACATCCAGGTAAGATAAGCTGAATTTCTCCACACGTTGTCCTTTGCGAATATCCTCTTGCACCGACAACACATTAAAAGAAATCGGTTGGGGTGTGGTAAATATAAAGGTAGCCTTACCTTGAATGGCTTTCGGTTCACAACTCGTATCATAGTTGTTATCCACGACAGCAGCACCTTTTCCTGCAATCGTCTTACACGTTACCGCAGCATGTTTCAGCAGGTTGTGTCCGAAAATCTGTTGTTGGAGTTGTGCAAATCCACGCAGACTGTTCACGTCGGCTTCAGCAAATCGCCCCGCCTTATTGGGTGGAACATTGAGCAACAACACGCCGTTTTTCCCCACCGAAGTGAAGTAAATATCCATCAATTCTTTGGGTGTCTTCACCTTGTTGTCTTGATCTGGATGGTAAAACCAGCCCGGACGAATCGACACATCGGTCTCTGCAGGATACCAAACCAATGCCTTGGCATCCATAATCACGTGCCGACTGCCCAAATCTTGCCCACGCATGTCCCCCGCAGGTTGATGTAATTGCTCCTGTTGTGAGTTGGCCATAATCGCCGTTTGGTCGAGGTTATTCATCGGAACCACACTCCATTCGGTGTCTCTTCCACGCCCTGTTTCAGTACCAACCCAGCGCACATCAGGCCCCATCACAGCAATAACGGCCTCGGGTTGCAGCTTTCGAATGAGCCGATACCAACGAACAAAGTCATAAGTTTGTTTCTTTCCGTTCGGACCTTCGCCGCAGGCACCATCAAACCACACCTCGTTCACAGCACCATAGTGCGTCAACAATTCGGTGAGTTGGTTTACAAAGTAATCATTGTAAGCGTCTGTGCCATATAAAGCAGAGTTCCTGTCCCATGGAGAGAGATACACTCCAAAGCCCATTCCATATTTTTTGCAGGCATCACTCACGGCTTTCACCACGTCACCTTGCCCGTTTTCCCAAGGCGATTGCTTCACACTGTAGTCAGTATAGGCTGATGGCCACAAGCAAAATCCATCGTGATGCTTACACGTGAGAATAGCACTTTTAAACCCAGCTGCTTTTAACTCTTTAATCCATTGGTCGGCATCAAGCCCCGAAGGGTTAAAGGTTGCGGCAGGAGTCTTGCCATCTCCCCATTCCTTTCCTGTGAAAGTGTTCATGCCGAAATGCAGAAAAGCCGTCAATTCTTGCCGTTGCCAGCGGAATTGTCGGTCAGAAGGGCGCACGTTGGCCGCCTTTTCAACAATCTTTTCGGGTGTGTCGGTAGGCAAAATAGCAACGCTGTTGCTCACCTGTGCCGACATCAAGGTACACAAACTACCCAAACACAACATTCCTATCCATCGCTTTACTGTATAGTGATGCATAGCTTGTTCCTGCTCCATAGTCTCTTTGTTCTTATCTTCGTATTTAGTTGTCGGCTGCAAAATTAAGTATTTATTCAGAAAAAATGCAATACTTTGCGAAAAATCTTTTACGCTTAGTGTATAAACGCCCCATAAAACCATAAAAAGACCGCCCACAAAGGACGGTCTTTTTATCATATTTTCCTCACATGCACAGCCTATCTGTGCACATAAAAATCAATAGGACGGATTCTGTTGAATATCATTTCCATTCAGTTCCATAGAAGGAATTAAAGGAAGTTCCTTTTTAAATGTCCACGTATTAAAAGATTGTACGTCGGCATTTAATACTTGGTGCCATCCCTGATTCGTTGCATTGGTATAGCGAGTGATGGTCTCTCCTCTGCGTAATGCATCGAAATAGCGGTGTCCTTCGCCCACTAATTCCTTTCGGCGCTCCATATAAATGCGGTCAGCCGTGATAGAACTTGCTGTAACCGTTGTTGCACTGGTCGTTCTATGACTGATAATGGCATTCAAATAGGTTGCAGCATCTGTCGTGTTACCTAATTTAAAAGCAGCCTCAGCAGCATTTAAATACACCTCGGACAGCCGCATCAAGGGAACATTTGAATAGCGAGGGTCGGTTTGTGTGGTCGAACCTATGAATTTACGCAAATAGACTTTACGGCCAAGGAATGTATTCGCATCAACAACTTTTTGTGACGTGGGAGCTGCAACGATATTATTTCTGATGTCGTTAGCATCTGAAAGCAATGCATCTGAAAAGGCTTTTGTGATAACCATGTCACCATAACCCGAAGGTCCTTTGTCTGTATCTTCGGTCACTAAGTAAGGATAACCTTCACGATCATTCCAGTCATTAAACCCGGTAACGGCAATTTCAAACAGCATTTCGTTGCCATGTGCCGCATCATCTTTATACCACGCATGCACATATTGGTCACGAGTCCAAAGCTGATAGGGCGAGTTGTCAATAACATCTTTCGCTAATGTTAATGCATTGGCATAGTCTCCCTTTGTTAAATAGACACGTGACAACAATCCCTTTGCAAACCATTGATTCACATAACCCTCAGTCTTTTCGGTCGATAAAGCGCCCGATGCAATGACAGCCTTTAATTCATTTTCCACGAACGTATAACATTCTGCAACGGTACTACGCTTCACCTTTGCCGCAGGATTTAGTGTTTGCGTGGATAAAGCTGCGCCCCACGATGCACCGTTATCCTGCAAATAGGGCTTGCCATAGACGCGGGTAACATCGAAAATGGCTAAGGCACGCAACACACGAGCCTCTGCCTTGATGCGATTAATGGTGGCAGCATTTGATGAAGCATCGCTCAAATTGTTGGCTTCTATAATGCGGTTGGCACGACTTACAACAACATAAGGTGACTGCCATACTGAATTTCCACGCGAGAAGTCATTCGCTGTGCTATATTCCATCTTGTAATAAAAGTCGGCTCTGTTACTGCCATAGATGCTGTGTTGCATGTCTTCACCACGCACTTCACCATAGACAAACATGTTTCTTCCATAATAGTCAGACATGTCCGAAGTGCCTTTGAGCGCTTTATACAACCCCACACGCGCACTTTCTAATGTAGCACTATTCTTTAATGCACCATCGGCCGGCACACCATCGCTGGGAGATACGTCTAACCAGTCACTGCCACAAGCGGTCAATCCTGTTGTAAGAACTGCACCAATACCTATATTATATATTAATGTTCTAATCTTCATAACCATTCTTTTTTAAAAACCAAGTTCTACACCAAAGGTGAATGTACGCAAGTTTGGTGTTTGGAAAATTGCAATACCATTAACAGGTACTTCCGGATCAACCCGCAACTTCTCTGATTTAAACGTGAGAAGGTTGGATGCAGAGAAATAAATACGTGCCTTATTGAGGCCCAATGGGCGGAGATATTGCTGTGGAGCCGAGAAGCCTAATGATAGATTCTTCAACCGTAAATAGTCCAAAGGCATCAACCAACGCGATGAATATTGATATACGCTTCCATATTGAAACTTAGGCAATTTTGCACGTGTGTCTCCGGGACCGGTCCACATATCACTCAACTTATAGTAGGCCGGGACCGTTCCTAAATACAGGTCTGAACCACCGTTTGACTCTTGCCAACGGGTATAGTCAAAGGCATCACCCCCAAGTTGATAGGTGAAGGTAAAGCCAAAGTCGATGAATTTCCAGCGCATGGTGTTCGAAATACCACCTTGTAAAGCCGCTTGGTTGTTACCAATAACCACTCTTTGCGCCTTGTTTACATCCGTTGTTGTGTTGCGGGCATTGGCTGTGCCATCATTTATATAATAAAGTTCCTTACCGGTTTGTGGATCAACGCCTGCATATTCATAACCATAATAAGAATAATAAGGTGAACCTACCTGGTGAACCAACACGGTGTTAGCATTGTCCATCACCCTGTCCGAACCGTTGAGCTTAACCACTTTGTTACTGTTGTGCGCCATATTGAGCGTAGATGTCCAAGAAAAATCTTTCTTGTTCAGCCAATTCGCCGACAAGGTAAGCTCAAAACCGTTGTTTCTCAGCGAACCTATGTTGGTAGGCATAACGGTTTGATAAGACGTACCATAATAGCCTGGGACAGAAGAGATAGGCATGTTGTAAATCAAATCTGATGTCGTGCGCGTGTAATAGTCAAACGTCAGGTTATATTTCTCCAAGAACGTCAAGTCTAACCCTACGTTGAAAGTCTCATTTTTCTCCCATTTCAAATCAGGGTTGGCCACACCTACGATACCAATGCCCGACACACCATTGTAGAATTCGCCATAGCTATAGGTGTTTAAATAACCATAGTATGAGGAAGGTTGCGTACCATTCACACCATATGACAAGCGAAGTTTCCCATCAGTGACTACACCATTCACCGGTTCCATGAACTTTTCTTCGCCAAAACGCCATGAACCCGATAACGACCAGAAGTCACCCCAGCGGTTATCTTTACTCAATCGCGAACTACCATCGCGGCGATAGCTGACACTTGCATAGTAACGGTTGTTATAGTTGTAATTCACACGTCCTAAGTAAGACAGCAATTTGGACTGCGATTTGTTAGAACTTGCATTCGTTGTGCCCGCATTGCCTATCTCATAAAGCTCACCCGGGTAGTCTTGTGCCTTTATAAAATCATAACCATACTGGAAGTTCTCGGTCTCATAGCCTACTAAAGCATCCACATTGTGCAAGCCAAACGACTTGATGTAGTTCAATTGGAATTGCGAATTCAGCTGTCTGATTTCGTTCTTCAAGCGTTGTAACGAACCGTTCACGCTGCCACCATCGCCCGAATAGCGATCCCAAAGCACATCTTCTGTACCAGCTGTATAGTCATAAGCCAATTTACCACTGGCGCTAAGCCCACCCCAAATGTGCCAAGTCAGCTTTAAAGTGTTCAACGAACGAATGACATTGTTCACGTCGCTGTTGTGTAATTGCTCGTAAAGCGGGTTGCGTTGCACACGCCCAATCTTCATATTATAACCGCCTTTGTTGTCAAATGGTCTTGTAGATGGGTTCTGAAGGAAAGCATAGTTAATGGTAGGTGCAATGTAAGAGTTACCTTCATTGGCTAAGCTTTGTTTCATCTTTGAGAACAAAGTGGTCACATCTACATTGAAATGCCCAAACTTATGGGTGAGGTTGGCATTACCTGTATAACGTTTTAACCCCGTATTAGCCACGATACCATCTTGATTGGTGTAGGCCAATGAAGCATAAAAGCGCGTGCTTTCACTTCCTCCCGAGACACTTGCCTGATAGTTTTGGTGATGACCTGTGCGGAAAAGCAACTTTTTCCAATCGGTCCAGGTCTGTCCTTTGCCAGGAAGTGGCGCATAGTCATCAATGTCACCGGCAGCCGAAGCAGCAGCTTGTGCAGCCGTTTGCCCTTGGTTGTAGCGGTAATAATTCTCTAAACCTTTGAGCAATACTGCGCGGCGGTCATCGCCATTGAGCTGAGGACGATAGTTGATAGCCATGTTGGAGAGACCCCAATCGCTACGGAAGTCAATCTGAGTCTTACCGGTTTTTCCGCTTTTGGTCGTGATAACGATAACGCCATTGGCTGCGCGTGACCCATAAAGTGAAGCAGCTGCAGCATCTTTAATAACGGTCATGCTCTCAATATCATTACTATTGATGGTCGAAAGAATGTTTGTTCCTGCAGAAGAATAGTCAAATTCACTGAGGTTACCCGAGTTTACAGGTGTACCATCAATCACGATAAGCGGATCGTTTCCCGCATTGATAGAACCCATTCCGCGAATGCGAATGCTGCTTGTTCCGCCGGGAGAACTCGATTTTGACGTAATCGTTACGCCCGAAACACCACCGGCTAATTTGTCTTCTACCGATACAACGGGGACATCTTCAAGTCCTTTGGTGTTCATTGTCGCTGCGGAACCCGTAAAAGACGATTTCTTTACGTTGCCATAACCCGTTACAATGACTTCTTCTAACGCTTTAGCCTCAGCCTTCATCGTTATCTTCATGTTGGCTTTTGCCACAACAGTCTGCGATTGCATACCGATGTAGTTCACTGTAATCTTGCTGCCGGTAGGCACATTGAGGCTGAATTTCCCATCAACATCGGTCACGGTTCCCGTCTTTGTTCCCACCACAACCACCGATGCACCCACAACGGGTTCACCATCTTCTGACGAGATAACGGTTCCGTTTACCTGTGTTTGCGCAAACGCTATCCCTACACTTACGAATAGCACTGCCAGAAACAGACAGAGTCTTTTTCCCATAATCTTTCTCTTTTAAAATTTAACTTAGGAATGAACAAAAATCACTTTTAAAAAAAGTAATGCTACAATCTTATTTCATGATAGTTTTGTTATCCGGCGTGCAAAGTTAATGAATGTATAAAAAACCACCAAACATTTTGGCAAAAAACTATCATTTTAACAAAGAAACAACCCCAAAGTAAGCACTTTCGTAAATAAAACAGAGCTTTGAATGTTATTTTATTAGTTTAAACCCCACCCCATCTTTGAACCGTCTACCCCATCATCGTACATCACTTCCATAGGCTCCTCTTTATCTTCTGTTTGCATATCGGCATTTTGCACGTTATCTTCGCTTGGCGTAGTCTGCTACATTTTCGATAAGGTGACAGTTCATTTGCTTGACAGGCAAACGAAATCGGGACAGACACTAACGCCCCATTGGGATGATGTGAAAGGTGAATATGCACCTTTTAAGAAAACTATACAGCATAAAAGCTATGGAATTACAGCGCAAAGTAAGCCACTTTGTGGGGTAATTCCATAGCTTTTATGGGGTAATTTGCATGCTATTCTGAAACCATCTATGCCCTTTTATTTTCTCTCCCCTATGCCTCTCTTATCAGAAGCCTATTCAAAGAGGTCGGGATGCATGAGGTTTCCTTCGTAGCGGTTGCGTCCAAGGTGTTCATAAGCCAAGGTGGTTGCCATGCGCCCGCGTGGTGTTCGTTTGATAAAGCCTTCCATGATGAGGAAAGGTTCGTAAACATCTTCCACGGTTCCTGCATCTTCTCCAATGGCCGTAGCAATGGTACTCACGCCCACAGGACCACCCTTGAACTTGTCGATAATGGTTAAAAGAATTTTATTGTCGATTTCATCGAGCCCATATTCGTCGATGTTGAGCGACTGAAGCCCTAATTGTGCAATGTCATGGGTGATGGTTCCGTTGCCCTTTACCTGTGCAAAGTCGCGCACACGGCGTAGCAAAGCGTTGGCAATACGGGGCGTTCCGCGACTCCTTCGGCTGATTTCTACGGCGGCATCTCTCTCAATCGGCACTTTCAAGAGCATGGCCGAGCGCTGGATAATGCGCTGCAACGTGTCGGGATCATAATATTCTAAGTGCATATTGATGCCGAAACGCGCACGTAAAGGGGCAGTGAGCATGCCGCTTCGAGTTGTGGCTCCGATGAGCGTAAAGGGGTTTAAGTCTAACTGAATAGAGCGTGCCGAAGGGCCTTTGTCTATCATAATATCGATGCGATAGTCCTCCATCGCCGAGTAAAGGTACTCTTCTACGACGGGCGAAAGGCGATGAATCTCGTCGATAAACAGCACATCGTTGGGTTCTAACGACGTGAGAATGCCGGCCAAATCGCCCGGTTTATCGAGCACCGGACCACTGGTCAGCTTGAAGCCCACGCCCAATTCGTTGGCAATGATGTTGCTCAACGTGGTTTTTCCCAAGCCCGGTGGCCCATAAAGGAGGGTGTGGTCGAGCGGCTCTCTGCGGTATTTGGCGGCCTCAACAAATATCTCTAAGTTCTCAACCACCTTCTTTTGCCCGTTGAAATCGCTAAATTTCAGCGGTCGCAAAGCATTTTCAAAGTCGCGTTCGGCGTTGGAAAGCGTCTCTTCTCTTATATCGAAATCTTCAGACATGCCTGTTTTAATTTCTGCAAAGGTAACGGAAAAGGGGCGAATAGGCAAACGAAAGGGTAAAAAACGAGGTGCCTTCGAAGCTAAAAACACAAAGAGGTGTGCCTCCATGGCACACCTCTTATCATGCTTTCAAATGCTTACACCTGAAGGCTGCAACTTGCTTTGTGATGAAACAGCAAGCATCACTGCACCAGGTCTAAATGGTTTCTATGCGATCAGCCGCACGACGTATGCGTTCAGCAAGGTCACATAGTGCCCCTTTAAGCAACTTACGCTCCTCGAGATTAAATTCTGTTGGCTTTCGATTTCCATCTACGCCATCCATTTTGTGGTAAAACCATGATGCCGACTTGTTGAAATATTCCTTTGCAAGTGCACCCCATGAGATGTTTTCATCGATGTCAGCTAATTGTTGATACATCGTAAGTTTCTTTTCAAATGTTGTTGTCTGTTCCATATTCAATTCCTTTATTCTCCCGATTCATGCTGTGGATGATGAGACTATCTTATCTGTAAATCATCTTATCAAATTCTTTCTTTGCGTGTCTTTTTAATTCTTTAGCCCCGTTTGGGTAGGCACGTTGAAAGTTTCTAATTGCTTCGACAAGCTCATTTTCCTGTTCTGTAATTTCTTTTAGCATGTAGCTTCTTCTTTAGATGAACCCTACAAAGATAGTGAAAAAAATCGTACTAACATGGAACAGCACCTTTTTTATGGATTTTTGCAGGGAAAAATATTCATTATAACCACAGCACCGCCTCGTTACCTTCGTTGAAAAGCAGGTCGAGAATGCTCATGTTGGGTTGGAAACCTATTTTTTGTTGATACACCTGGTAGTAGGGTTTTGCAACAAACGTAGGGTCGTTTTCGGGGTGTTTGGGGCGGATGCTGTTACGGAAATCGGTCTTTTCAGGGGTGGAATCGAGTGCCATCATCGCTTCTTTGGGTGGTAAAGGTTGGAACGAAGCGGTGTATTGGGGTTGTTTTTCGATGTCCAACAAGTTGAGCATGCACATCATAATGGCATGATTAAAGTCGATGAGGAAGTCCCATTTCTTTTCAAAAAATGGGCGGATGTCGTCTTGATAATATTCAAAAAACGGGCTTTCACCGTATGCCGAGCATAGGGCATTCCAATGGATGTGTCGCCAATTTCCATGATCGGCGATGCGAATGTCGCAGAAAGGAGTTTTGGAAAGTTGCCGGTTGTCAGGGCAAGTCACAGGAATGCTCAGTGCTTGTGGGCCGTTGGTGGTGGGAATGATGCAGCGGTTACGGTAGGTTTGTTTGACGAAATGCTCGTGCTGTTCTATCCAAACCTGCGGATAGCGATTGATTTTTTGGTACCATTGAATGGGGCCAAAATAAGTAGAACTGAGAAGAACGGTGTCGTTCTGAACCATAGGCTGCGTTTGAAAAGTGGTGGGTTGTGGTGCGTTAGAACGGAAGATGATAAAGCCAATAGGCCTTACCGATGATTTGATGTTGCTGAATGAGTCGGTAGCCGTTGCCCGTTTGCACTAAGAAGGTGTGGCAATCGGTGCACAAACAGCGTTTGCAGCAGGTGGAAGGGATGACGTAACGTTGCTGTCTGATGCGCAGAGTGTCACCGGGTAGTGCCTTGATGCGGCCTATTTCGTTGGGTGTTTTCCCGAAAACAATGAGTTGTCCACGTTGAAAATCTTTTCGAGCGAGCTTGTTGACGACGACGCAATCGCCTTGTTTCAACAGCGCATGGGCAGGCACTTGGTAGATGGGGAAGACGAAAGCTCTGACCAAGAGCGACAGAACAAGCCCCACACCGATACTGAAACACCATGCACGAAGTTGCTGCATATTAAAAAAATCACGCTGCATCGTGTCGTTGTTCGCAGGCGAAAGGACAGAGATGCAGCGTGGTGGGATGAATGATTTTACTTAATGTGGTCGACAATATTGAACAAACGGCTCCATCGAACGCCCTTAAAGCCCGAATAGTCGGGGTTCTTGCTCCACCAAATGAAGATGGGTTTACCGACAATATGGTCTTCGGGAACGAAGCCCCAATAGCGCGAATCGGCACTGTTGTGACGGTTATCGCCCATCATCCAATAGTAATCCATCTTGAATTTATAGGTGTGAGCGAGTCGTCCATTGATGTAGATTTGTCCATTCTTTATCGTTAAATCGTTGTGCTCATACGCGCGAATAGGACGCTCATAGAGCGCGATATTCTTCATGTTCAGTTCCACAGTGACACCTTTTTTCGGTATCCATATCGGACCATAATTATCTCTTGTCCAACCCGTATAGCCATCAAGTGGATATAAATCGCCCGTTTGTGCATCGGTGTTGAGCTTGATACTTGCCACGAGGTCTTTGCGGTTAGCTAAAGCCATCACGGCTTTTTTCGTCAAAGGCAGATAGCCATATTGCGAAAGTGAAGCCATATCCTCGTTGGAAATGCCCAATTCATCGGTCAGTTCTGTGGGTAATGGTTGCTTTAACTTCACGTAATAGGTGTATTGAACATTGTCGGGTTCCTTGTTGGCCTTGCCATTTAAGTAGACAATGCGGTTTTTGATTTGCAAGGTTTGCCCAGGCAATCCCACGCAACGCTTGACATAGTTCTCGCGTCTATCGGTGGGACGGGTAAACACTTCACCATACTCTTCAGGATGGGCTGACACATAATGGCGTCCTAAAGCATCGATATGGAGCAGGTAATTACGCTGTTCCACCGGGTTCATCAACTTCAAATCGGGAGTTGATTCACCATTTGATTCGGCAATTTGCCGGCCAATGCTGTGAATCAAAGTATAGTAATCGCTCTGTTGATACTGCTCAGCTGCGACTAAAGTATCGCCGGCCGGGAAGTTGAACACGACAATATCGTTAAGCTTTACGTTGCCCAATCCCTTCACTCTTCGGTAGTCCCAATGAGGCCATTCAATATAACTTTTGGTGTTAATCACCGGTAAAGTGTGCTGAGTGAGTGGCATTGTGAGTGGCGTTTCAGGAATTCTTGGTCCATAACTCACCTTGCTCACGAAGAGATAATCGCCCGTGAGGAGGCTCTTTTCTAATGAGCTTGAGGGGATAACGAAGTTTTGAAAGAAGAAAAGGTTGATGAAATAAACCGCCACTAAGGCAAAGACAAGGGCATCAACCCAACTCATAATGAAGCGTGTGGGGCCTTCACTGTCTTTCCACCACTGCCATCTGATCTTCTTAGTGATGTACACATCGAAGATAAATGGGACGACAAGCAGCCCCCACCAACTATCAACCCAGTATAAAAAGAGCAGATAGGCGATGATGGCGATGACGAATTTTGTCCACTGAACCCGTGGGTTTAACTTTGCTTTTTCTTTATCTATCATGAGAGTTTAGAATTTAAACAGGTCGCTTGTGGTGAGCAATCCAGTATGATCTTTTGTATATTCGGCCGCGAGCACGGCGCCCAAAGCAAATCCTTTGCGGTTGTGTGCGTCGTGAGTGATGGTAATTGCGTCGGCATCGCTGTTGTATTGAATGCTGTGAATGCCCGGAACTTCGTCGCGACGGATGCTGGCTATCGGCAGCTTTTCAGCTGAAACAGCATTCGTTCCCTCTTCTTTTCCGTCGGCATGGTGTTGAAATCCTTTCACCCACTCGGTCTTTCTATCAAGGTTTTCGATGATTTCTTCGGCTAAGGTGATGGCCGTTCCCGAAGGAGCATCAAGCTTATGGACATGATGAACCTCCTCCATGCTGACATCATATTGTGGAAATCCATTCATGATTTTTGCCAAATAGCGGTTCACAGCCTCAAAGATGGCGACTCCAATCGAGAAGTTACTGGCCCAAAAGAGGGTTTGCTGACCATCTTTTGTGAGCGCTTCTACATCGGCTTTATGGTCTTTCATCCATCCCGTTGAGCCGCTAACGACTTTCACATGATGCTTGAAAGCCTTCAAATAATTACCATAAGCAGCGGTGGGATTGGTGAATTCGATGGCTACATCGGCGCTTGAAAAGGCTTCAGAATCGAAGTCTTCAGGATTATTGACGTCAATGATACACACGATTTCATGTCCCCTTTGCCGGGCAATCTCTTCTATCATGTGTCCCATTTTTCCATATCCAATCAAAGCTATCTTCATGTTTAAATGCTTTTTATCAGTTGTTTCTATGAGGATATATGGGGCAAAGTTACGAATTTATTGGTTGATTTTTATGGGCTTTTGTAGCAAATCTCTTGAAAAAGCATGAATGTTATCATTTTTTTTGTATTTTTGTGACAACCAATAACCCTTAGAAACCATCATGGAAGAGTTGATTCACTATGCTTGGAAGCATAAGATGTTTCCGCTTTCTGCGCTGAAAACCCATCAAGGACAGGCGTTAGAAGTGATTGATGTGGGCTTGCATAATCGGCATGCAGGACCCGATTTCTTCAACGCTAAAGTGAAAATTGATGGCATTTTGTGGGTGGGAAATGTGGAATTGCATGTGAAATCGAGCGATTGGTATGCCCATGGGCACGATAAAGATGTGCATTATGACAATGTTATTTTGCATGTTTGCGAAATGACGGATGCAGAATTGTATGACCATCAGGGGCGTCTGATTCCGCAATTCGTCCTACCTATTCCTCCCTTGTTGCGGCAATCCTATGATACGTTGCGGCATACGGCCGAATATCCACCTTGCTATCGGGTGATTCCTCAGCTGAGTAGTCTGATGATTCACGGCTGGATGAATGCGCTTCAAGTAGAGCGGTTGGCTCAAAAAGAGCGTGCCATCTTGCAGCGTTTAGCACAAAATAATGGGTCATGGGAGGCGGCTTATTTTGCTACTTTGGCACGAAATTTTGGCTTTGGTGTGAATAGTGACACGTTTGAAACGTGGGCATTGCATCTTCCTTTGCAACAGATTGCCCACCATCGCGACAACCTTTTCCAGCTCGAAGCTTTGTTTTTAGGGCAAGCTGGACTGCTTTGTGAGGAGGCAATTCCCAATCGTTATCGTCAGCAAACGCTTGATGAAGGCTATTTTTTAAGACTCAAAAAGGAGTATCTTTATTTGCAACACAAGTTTAATTTGGTGCCCATTGACTATCATTTATGGCGTTTTCTGCGGCTAAGACCCCAGAATTTTCCTCACATTCGATTGGCACAATTAGCAAATCTTTATTATCAACGGCGCACCGAATTGAGCCAGTTAACCGATTGTCTTACTGTGGAATCGGTTGGTAATTTGTTGCAAACCGATGTGACAACTTACTGGAAAACACATTACACTTTTGGTGTGTTGAGTAAGGAATGTGAGAAGAAACTCTCTCCCCATTCGCTCTTATTGCTGGTGATTAACACGGCCATTCCTGTACTTTTTGCCTATGGTCGCTATTTAGGCAGGGAGGAATATGTAGCTCGTTGCTTCTCTTTTTTCGAGCAATTAAAAGCCGAAGACAATCACATTGTGCGGTTGTGGCGAGCTTGTGGATTGGCTATTGAGCACGCAGGTGACGCACAAGCGTTGATACAATTAAAGAATGAATATTGCGATAAGCGTGAGTGTCTGCGTTGTCGCATTGGATATGAGTATCTCAAACGCACGACTTTAACAGAGCATGTAACAACGAATGCTGTGCAAACAGCATCTCATACAATAATAAAATGAAGAAATATGTTTATGAAACGCGTATGGAAGTGCGCGATTATGAGTGTGACATCGAAGGGATTGTGAACAATGCCAACTACTTACATTACACAGAACACACGCGTCATCGCTTTTTAAAACATGCAGGACTGAGCTTTGTTCAGATGCATGAGAAGGGAGTTGACGCGGTTGTTGCCCGTATGAATTTGGCTTATAAGACACCCCTTCGTTGCGATGATGAGTTCATTTCGCGCATGAATTTGCAAAAGAATGGCATCCGTTATGTCTTTACACATGATATTTTTCGGGCGAGTGACGAGCGACTTTGCTTCCATGCTACGGTTGAATTGGTGTGCTTAATTCATGGAAAGTTGGGGTTAAGCGAAGATTACGACCGTGCATTTGCCCCCTTTATTCAAGCTAACGACGGAGAATAGCACGATGATAGCCAATCAACAAGAGGTGCTCAACACCCTCATTCTCTCACGCATTGGGTTCTATAGTCTGGCAGGAATGCTCGAGTTATATCGGCGTATGGGGACGGCTACGGCGATTATGGAGCATCGAAAGGATATTCGTTCGATCCTTCCTGATGCGCCTTCACGACTCATTGAATTACTCCGAGGGGGCGATTCTGTGCGCCGATGGGCTGAAGATGAATTGGCTTGGGCTGCTAAAAACCATGTAGAAGTGTTGTGTTTACATGATGAACGTTATCCAAAGCGCTTGGCAGAATGTCCGGATGCGCCCTTAGTATTGTTCTATCAAGGTACGGCTTCGCTCAATCAAACGCATGTTTTGAGCATGGTTGGCACACGGCATTGCACGACTTATGGGCAGGATTTGGTGCGAAACTTTATGGCAGAGCTGCGTCGTTTGTGCCCCAATACGTTAGTTGTGAGTGGATTAGCCTATGGAATCGATATTCAAGCGCATCGCCAAGCACTGCAAAATGGCTTTGAAACCGTTGCCGTTCTGGCACATGGATTAGACCAAATTTATCCTCGTGTGCACCAAGAAACGGCACAAGCCATGCTGCATCAGGGCGGTTTGCTGACCGAATATGCCACACATACCAATGCCGATAAGCAAAATTTCGTTCGTCGTAACCGTATTGTTGCAGGGCTTTGCGATGCTTGTATCTTAGTAGAAAGTGCCGAACATGGCGGTGGTCGCATCACAACACGCTTGGCTAACGACTATTTTCGTGATGTGTTTGCCTTCCCAGGTGCTGTGAATATGCCTTATAGTATGGGCTGTAACACCTTAATAAGGGATAATAAAGCTGCACTTATCACTTCGGCTTTCGACTTCGTTCAGGCAATGAATTGGGAGACGGAACAACGCATACAAGATGCCAGACAGCGTGGAATAGAACGACAACTCTTTCCTGATTTAACGGCCGAAGAGCAGCAATTAGTCACCCTTTTGGCAAAAGATAACGATCAACAAATTAATGTTTTGACCGTAAGAAGTGGGCAACCTGTGGCACATCTCATCAGTTTGCTTTTCCAATTAGAACTGAAGGGGGTGGTAAAAGCCTTGCCAGGTGGGTGTTATCACCTATTGTGTTAGCTTCCTTTTGATGGGCTTGACAGGCTTAAGCACTGCTTACTTCAGAAAAATATCGTAACTTTGCGCGCATGAAAATTGGTTCTTTAACATTTGGTGAGCGTCCCCTTTTCCTCGCTCCCATGGAGGATGTGACCGATATTGGTTTCAGAATGTTGTGCAAACGCTATGGTGCGGCAATGGTTTATACCGAATTTGTATCGGCAGATGCCATCATTCGCAACATTCAATCAACGCTCAACAAAATGAAAATCAATGCTGAGGAGCGCCCGGTTGGTGTGCAAATTTATGGACGGGACGTTGATTCGATGGTCGAAGCAGCACGTGTTGTGGAGGAAATCCATCCCGATGTGATTGACCTTAACTTTGGTTGTCCGGTGAAAAAGGTTGCTGGTAAGGGCGCCGGATCGGGCATGTTGAAGAATATTCCCTTGCTTTTAGAGATTACAAAGCATGTGGTTCAGGCCGTGAAAACACCCGTAACGGTGAAGACTCGCTTAGGTTGGGATGCAGAAAACCTTGTGATTGAAACACTTTGTGAGCAGCTTCAGGACTGTGGCATACAAGCATTAACCATTCATGGACGTACACGTGCACAGATGTATACAGGCAAAGCCGACTGGACTTTGATAGGCCGCGTGAAGCAAAATCCACGCATCCATATTCCAATTATCGGCAATGGCGACATCACTTCGGGTGCAGATGCGGTGCGTGCTTTTCAAGATTATGGAGTAGATGCTGTGATGGTGGGGCGTGCAACATTTGGTTGTCCCTGGATTTTCAGTGAAATGCGCGATGCGTTGGATGGAACTTCGGTGGCAAAACACCTCACGATGGATGATAAGATTGATATTTTAGAAGAGCAACTGCGCATCAATGTAGCGCGCATAGACGAGGTAAGAGGCATCCTACACACGCGACGTCATTTGGCAGCCAGCCCTATTTTTAAAGGCATTCCAGACTTTAAGCAAACACGCATCGCGATGCTTCGTGCGACAAAGGTCAACGATTTAATCGCTATTTTAGAGGAGTGTCGAGCACGTTTGTCGGCAAACCATGAAGCCAAAGGTTAAGTTCATAACGTGAAATAACTGGTCATCACACCAAAAACAACAGGCGGAGTTCCACCAAGAACTTCGCCTGTTGTTTTATATTCGCTTGATAAAGCCGTTGCTTACTTACCAAATAACTCATCTAAATATTGATAGAAACTCGGGTCTTCGCCTACAAAAGTCTTCACAATCTTGCCGTCTGGCCCCACAATAATCTTCGTTGGGAAACCTTGAATGCCATAGTTTAAGAGCACTTTGCTATCGCGTGGATTGTAAACATGCAGCCATGGCATCTCATGTTTCTTTACGGCTTCTTTCCATTCTGCTTCGGCATCATTGCAATCGACACCCAAAATTTCAAACTTACCGGCATACTTCTGATAGTAGTTCTTCATCTCTGGAATGCCACGGATGCACCAAATGCACCACGATCCCCAGAAATCTAACACGACATACTTGCCTTGCAGACTTGCAAGTGATAGCGGTTTGCCATGAATATCGTTGAGTGTAAACGCCGGAGCTACTGCGCCTGAAGCCTGTATAGCCTTTGCTTTTTTCTCCGTTTCCAAGGCATCTTTGTAAGTTTTAACCAGCTTTTCGTAGAATGCTTTCATGCGACCTGCCTTCACACGATTAGACAAAAGCGACACAGCATCTTCCATTTTCTCGCCGCTCATGTGCGCAATGGCCACAGCACTGGCATCCCAATCGGCATGTGTTTTGATGAATTGCGTCAGCATCTCATGCTCCTTCTCAGCGAGTTCAACAGACTTTTTCTCATATTCGTCCATGACTTTATTGCGGTCTTCGCCCTCTTTTAAACGTTTGCTGAGCGATTCTCCAAGCTCCTTTATAGGCGTTTCGGCTTGCTCTATCACCTTGTGTAACTCTTGATATTGTTTATAAAAAGCACTTCCTGCAATATCAAAACGAGTTGTTGCATCGCCGGTTAGTTCGGCCGTTTCATTGGGAATGGCTATCAAATCTATTTGTTTGCGCTCCAAACGATGCAGGGTTCGCATCGAAAGAAGATAAATTAGGGCAGGCTCTTTGATGTCAAAAGTTGCCGTAAACTTATCGTTCTTTGCAATGATGGTGTCGCGTTTGCAATCGTCTCCTTCTGGAATGATGGCCACAATCGAGTCGCCAAAGTTCTTTAAATTGGCTTTAATAGTGAAGTTTCCATTTGCTGCATGAGCCATTTGTGTGGCTGCGAGCAGGGCAGAAACCATTAACATTTTGTTCATAATCGCTGAATATTGGTTGATATTTATGATAGCAGAAACCACATCTTATTAAAAAGGTCATGGTTTCTATGCGAGCAAATTTATAAAATAAAGTGCCTATAACAAGCAACCTTCCGTGCGATTTAATATTTTTTTCGTTTGGAGGGTCGCTGGTTATAGGCCTTTTAGAAAGCCATAACATGCTGTTAGGCTTCCGCGTTATTTCTTTTTGGGCCGGCGTCGAGCCCATCCTTCTTCGCTAAAGTCGGGTTCTTCGCCTTTCAGTTTGAAGTCTTTCCCATTGATGAGACTACGCCAATCGGTTTCATCGGCTTGGGGTTTAGCTTTTGTTCGGCCACCTTTCTGGTCGTTGCCCTTTCCTTTTCGGCCTCCACCTCGTGCCACTTTCCCCACTCGTTCGTTGCGCGATGTGCTGCGATTGCTACGTCCGTGTCCATCTTCTTCGGCATCGTTGCATCTCACTTCCCGTCCTTTGTAGGTCGTTCCGTTGAGGGCTTTCATCACCTTTCGGGCATCATCTTCGGGCACTTCGATATAAGCAAATTTCTGAAGCAGGTCAATATGCCCCACATCTTGGCGCCCATGCACGTGCTTATTGATATATTGCATGATCTCACCCGGGTAGAAACCATCGCTCTTTCCAAGATTGATAAACAGCCGTTTATAGCCCGCTTCGGCTTCATGTTTACGCCGTCCGTTGCTGACTTTCCCACGCATCTTTTGGCCATCGCGTTCGCTTCTGGCGTTCTTCCCCATCACAGGTTTCTCGATTTCGGGTGCATGCTCATAGTAATCCAGAAAACGTCCGAAGGTAACCGTTACCATTTTCTTAATCAAATCCTCTTTATCAACATATTCGAATTGGCGCATAATGTCGGCCATATAGGGGGCTATCTGGTCTTCATCAACATCGGTTTTCATGATGTCGTCCATCACTTTGAAAAGTTGTTTCTTGCAGATTTCCTCGGGCTTCGGCAGTTCTCCATCGATAAACTCCTTTCCAATTTGTTTCTCTATCTGCTTCACTTTCCACTTTTCCTTGATGTGGATAATGCTGATCGATGTTCCTTTCTTTCCCGCACGCCCCGTTCTTCCGCTGCGGTGCGTATAGCTTTCTATATCATCAGGCAGGCCATAGTTGATGACATGCGTTAAATCGTTCACATCTAAGCCGCGTGCTGCCACATCGGTTGCCACAAGAAACTGCACATGATGCTGCCGAAACTTCTGCATAGTGAGGTCACGTTGTTGCTGACTCAGGTCGCCATGCAAGGCTTCTGCATTATAACCATCTTTGATAAGTTTATCGGCTATCTCCTGTGTTTCAATCTTTGTGCGACAAAAAATGATGGCAAAAATGCGGGGATAGAAATCAACAATGCGCTTGAGTGCTAAGTATTTGTCCTTCGAATGCACCAAATAATAGATGTGATTGACGTGTTCAGCACCTTCATTGCGGCTCCCTACCACAATTTCCTTATAGTCATGCAAATAGCTTTTCGCCACTTTCTCTACGTCACGACTCATGGTTGCCGAGAAAAGCAACGTGTTGCGGTTGTCGGGGAGCTGCTCAAAAATGGCGTTGATACTATCCGAAAAGCCCATGTTAAGCATCTCATCGGCTTCGTCGAGCACCACATTGTTCACCGCATCAAGTGTCATCACGTCACGATGAATAAGGTCTACCAAACGACCTGGTGTGGCAACGATAATCTGTGCACCATGTTTTATGGCCTTCATCTGTGGGCGAATGTCGGCACCTCCATAGACAGCAACCACATGGAGCGCATGGATGTACTTGCTGAAATCTTTTAAATCGTCGGCAATCTGCACGCAAAGCTCACGCGTAGGACTCAGGATGATGGCCTGAATAGCCTTGTTTTCAGCGTCAATCTTTTGCAACACGGGCAAGCCAAAGGCTGCTGTTTTGCCGGTTCCCGTTTGCGCTAAAGCAATGACATCGTTCTTGTTGCCCAACAAATAGGGGATGACTTCTTCCTGAACAGGCATCGGATGTTCGAAACCTAATTCCTCAATGGCGCGTCGAATGTTTTCGTTCACGCCCAATTCTTCAAATGTTTTCAAATTGTTGTATGTTATGTTGAAGGTTCTTGCGCCCCTCCTAACCATAACATAGGGCGATAATCCTTCGGTGTGATGGAAGTTTATTTATCTTTATACTCACTCAAACTTCCTTAAAGCTGGCGGCAAAGGTACGGCTTTTTCATCGATATGGCCTATGTTTTCACCCTAAAAATGTCTTTTGTTTGCCACAAAATTGTGATAAATCAATCATCAAACGCCTGTACATCCAGTAGTACAAGCGTTTAATTGGATTATGGTGTAGATAGAATATGGTCTAATTTGCGACTGAAAAGCGGGTCGGAAGGTCGCAACATATTGGCATCATAGATGGTTCCATCGGGTTGAATGAGCACAAACCGAGGGACATCTTCCACCGACAAACCATCTGAAATGACATCGTTTTGCTGCTTATCGGCATAAAATTGAGGCCAAGCAGGGTTCTCAAGAGCAATCTGTTGCTCCCATGCACGCCGATTTTCATCTAAACTGATGCTGATACATTTCAACCGAGGTTGATTTTGATAGCGTGCCACTTGCTGTGCCATATAGGGGCGTTCGCGCATGCTTTGCTCGCTCCATGTGGTCCATAATTCTAACAATATATAGCTGCCAAAGAAGTTTTTGAGGTGGTGCAATGTGCCTTTTAGGTCGCTAAACGTGAGGTCGGGACAAGCAATGCCGTTCATCATGAGCTTCTTTGTGTTCACTTTTTCTTGATAACGCTTTAACAGTTGCGGCGCAACAAGCGGTTGGGCAGCCGTCCAAAACGAGTTTAACTGTGTTTCGGTGCTTTCGTTTACCATTCGGTTGAGGATGGAATCTGTGAGCACCTGTCGCAGCTTTTCGTTCTTAAGGTGGCTGTTTACGGTCTGCAAATAGGCCACGGCATAGTTGCTTACGGGCGTATCTTTACCTACTTCGGCCTGCATTTTCCCCCGCACATAGTAGTCAATGAGCGGCCTGTTTTGCAGCGTTGTGTCGTTTAAGTCAACCTGTGCTATCAATGTTTGATAAAGACTGTTGCGCGATGGGTTCTTATGTTGTTGATAGGCTTCGGCAATAATGCTGGCCAATGCCGCATTGAGGTAGCGTTGTTGGTTGCTGATCAAGCGTTGCTGCCGCGAGGGTTCATTCGGCAAAAAGTCGGTTTGCTTCTCAATCATCTTCTTTAATGCCATGTATTGATGCTCTAAGTGATGACGAGCCTCTTTGTCGTTGATGAGCCCATAACGTGGATTGGTAGCCGTTTCGAACGCATTTTGAGCGGTGAGCAGTTCTGCTAACGCCACATTATCACCTTTATAAACAGCCCGCACGCGTTGCGCTTTGTCCCGGGTGAGTTTCACTTGCTGCATCTTTCCCGGCTCAATCACCATGCAAAGTGTTTGTCCCGACGACAGTTGTAGGGTGAGAGGCGTGCGTTGTTTCAACTGTGGCACATTGTAAAAAGCCAAACCTTCGCGCGTAAGTAACAACTTGGTTGTGCGACCTGTTGCATCTATAAATCGGTGTTGATGCAGCAAAAGGGTGTCGGGGCAGTCAATAACAAGCTGCTGCGCCTCTGCAGATAGGGAAAGCAGCAACAAAGCTGCCATGATAAATTGTCTCATTGTGAAAATAATCGTTGTGCAAAATTACGCAATCCCTATGACATAAGCAAACACAGTCTGCACAAGGACAAGGACAACGGAAACAGAACGTGCGACAGAGGCCCCACTAATCTGCACTATTTTGTGTTGTAATCTGCACCTTATTGTGCCCTAATCTATGCTATATTGTGCGACAATCTCTAACACTTTGTTTCATCATACCAACCGAGTAGTAAAACCATCAGGGAAAAATAGTGCGGCAATCCTCATCCTATTGTTGCATGATACCGCCCGAGTGGCAGGATGATAGGAGAGAGATGAGATGGCAACCTCCATCACCTTGTTTTGTGATGTTGGCCGAGTAGCAAGAGAGTCAAGGAGAGATGGGGTGGCAACTCGGTACGCGTTGCGTTTCCAATAGCCTCACATTGGTGAATGCAATGTGCCAACATGGAATGAGAGATGCGGGGGAAATAAACCGGGTACAGGTTTCACTTCTTTGCATTTGCTATGGATTTGAAACAAGCATTTCCCAATACGCTACAAAAAAATGCGGCCACCCACGAAACAACTTCAAGGAAATTGTGACGGAGTGGCCTCGTATTGCTCCTTTGTTTTAATCTACATTATCCATTTGCTACGGCGCGATACCTTTGTAGTGCGATGCTTGTAGGCTGCAACTACCATGCCAACTTATCATTCAAAATAGTACCGTCTTCGTTGATGTCGTCGCTCTTTGTGAAGCTGTTGGCCTTATATTGCACACAAAGCATGAGCATTTCGTCCTTGCCTGTGTTCTTTAAAGCGCGCTTCCCGGCAGGAGAAACCCGCACAATACTCCCTTCACTCACGGGGAAAATGTTGCCGTCTACTTGATATTGTCCTTCGCCTTTAAGAATGAAATAAAGTTCCTCGTGGGTTTTATGGGTGTGTAAAAAGCCACTGTCTTGGCCTGGAACGAGACTTTGAAATGAGAGTTCACAGCCCGTTGTGCCTAAATCCTGCCCCACAAACACCTTCCCCGGGATGGCTACTTCGGGCGAAAGCTGCAGTACATAGTCTTTGATCTCACTAAGTTTACCTACGTTTACGGCACTGAAATTCTTGCCATTTTGAATTGTTGCTACTTTTTTCATTATGCTTTTTTGTTTAAATGGTTGTTTAATGCTCATTTTATTTCGGTTGCAAAGGTAGCTGCTATTTGCAAGCAATGCAAGTAGGCACGCCAAAGTGAGGTGGTTACATGGAGGTAAGTAATGGATGAAAAGAGGCGTTTGTGCGCTGAGGTTTTACATTGTTTAACTTTAAAGATTTCACAAGACTATCTACAATAGTTACTTTTGTAGTATAATATACAAAATATATCGTTATGACACGTAGTGAAATCCGTGATTCTCTATATCCTAAATGCCCTGTTCGTAACGTGTTGAATAGGGTGGGTGACAAATGGTCTATGTTGGTTTTGTTCACGTTAGAGAGCACACCCACCATTCGTTTCAAGGAACTTCAGCGCAATATCCCCGACATTTCGCAAAAAATGTTGACCACAACGCTAAAGACTTTAGAAGCGGATGGACTCATCATTCGTAAGGCCTACCCCGAGATTCCACCCCGGGTTGAGTATGAATTAACGTCACGTGGCAAGAGTCTCTTACCGCTTATCGACAACCTTCTGTCGTGGGCTTCAACTAACATGGATGGTATTATGCAATCCCGCGAGACGTTCTTTTTAAAATAAATGCAATGCACAAACGCGCACTGTGGCGGCATTCTCTTTGAAAGAGAAGTGCATTTTGAGGGATAGGTCTCATTTTCCTATCCCTTTTAGTTGTTATTTTCACAGAAAAAGAGTAATATTGCAACGACAAACTAAAACAATAAACGATATGATGAAACGCTATTTGATATGCCTTTTATTAGGTATGGTGTCGACTTCGATGTGGGCAAAGGTGAAACTGCCCCATCTCATCAGCGACAATATGCTGTTGCAACAACAGCAAAAAGTCAGGCTATGGGGATGGGATAAGCCGGGAAAGCAAGTTGTCGTCGTGCCTTCGTGGAACAAAAAGCGCTACACGACCCTCACCAATGCGCAAGGAGAATGGGAAGTGGAGGTGGAAACGCCGCGCGGAAGCTATCAAACCTACACGTTGTCGTTTGATGATGGCGAGATGGTGAAGGTTAAAAATGTGGCCATTGGCGAAGTGTGGGTGTGTGCAGGACAAAGCAATATGGAGATGCCAATGCGCGGATTTGACCGCTGTCCCACAGAAAACTTTATGCAAGAGATGATGGCTGCCGACACGATGAGTGCCATCCGCTTTGTGAAAATTCCCAGCGTCATGAGCACAAAACCACTGAAAGATGCTGTATGCCAGTGGAAAATGGCCAACCGTGACGGCCTCCCTGATGTTTCAGCGGTGGGCTATTTCTTTGCAAAGCCTTTGCAAAAGGCGCTCCATGTCCCTGTAGGGCTCATCCTATCCAATAAAGGTGGCTCGCGTGTTGAGAGCTGGTTAAACCGCGAATACCTTGCTGCGCACACGCAAGAGCCTTTGGATTCGGCTACTTTTGCAAGCAAATTCAGGGTTGAATTCTACTATCCCATGCTTTGGGGATATGGCACTTTCGCCCCCATCCTTAATTACACGGTCAAGGGAGTGTTGTACTATCAGGGATGTTCCAACGTGGGCGATCCCGACAATCAATATGCAACACGGCTCGCAGCCTTAGCAAAACAATGGCGAGAAGGCTTCCGCCAACCCAATTTGCCTTTCTATTATGTGCAAATCACTCCTTTTTGGTACAACAATGTGCAGGGAACGGCTGGTGCAAAGTTGCGTGAACAACAGTTCAACGCGCAGCAACTCATCCCCCATAGCGGCTTGGTTTGCACGGATGATTTGGTGTATTCTTACGAAAAGAAACAGATTCATCCTGCCCAAAAACAGGCCATCGGTGAGCGATTGGCTTTACAAGCCCTGCACAAGACCTATGGAAGGGAGAACCTTTGGTGCGAGAGTCCATCCTTCCGCGATATGGAAATCAAAGGCGACTCGTGCTTCATTCGGCTCAATAACGTCTATACGGGGCTTAGCAGCATGACTGATTTTCAAGGATTTGAAGTGGCCGGCGCAGACAAAGTGTTTCATCCGGCCGTGGCCATGAGTGCAAGAAAGAAAGGAAAGGAGACGATTTTGGTTATCTCTGAGGAAGTGAAAGCGCCCGTTGCCGTGCGCTATGCTTTCAAAAACTGGGGCTATGGCAATGTGAAAAACAGTGCGTTCTTGCCATTATTCCCATTTAGAACCGACAACTGGGAATAGGTTTTTCATCTTGATTGATCAAGAAAGGAGCGAAGAGGCATGCTGCCTTTTCGCTCCTTTTATGCTGCTTTGTTGACTAAACTCGTAGTGGCGTTATGCCTTTTGCAGCTGCTTCAAGATGCGTCTTGCACAGTCAACCAACACTATCCAGGCTCCTGCAAGAATGGCTGTGTCTTTAATTACTAAGCGTCCTGCACCGGATAGCAGCGGAAAACCGTGTTCGCCACTCCCTAAATCGGGCACCCAACACTCGGGGGTTGTGATTAAGAAGGAGAGCGTTCCTATGGTCATGAGGATGACAAAGGTTGCTCCTACAAAGCCAACACGTGGGAACCAAATGCCCAAGAGCGTCAAAATGCCAAACGACATGATGAGTAAACCCAACCCATGGGAGAAAGTATAGGTGTTGTTTTCGGTGTGCCAAGCCTTCTTCTTGGCATCAAATTCTCCCTCTTTCAACTTATAATCCTTATATTCGGGTGCCTTTTTCTCGTAGAAAAAGTTCATAAACGGACTATTTGCCACAAAAGGAACGATGCCTTCTGCTTCATAGTTCCAAAACTTTAAACCGCCAATCCATATAAAAATAATAAAGATGGCAATACGAATGGCATGTACACCCCATTGATTGGTGGACACGATAAATTGCAAACCAGCTTGCAAACGTGATGAGATTGTCTCCATAAACTTTTCTTTTTAAATCTTATGATAATGATATTTTATGCGCAAACATCGCCTGATAACGGGCGAAATGCGCGGTTGCAAAAGTAATATCTCGTTATCAAAAATGAAAATAAAATATGTAAAAAACACTTTTATTCACATCTTTTCTAAACTTCTTTTTCCGTCATAGACAATGGATTAAGGGCTATATCTTAAAAAAGTAGAAAATATTTCTTTATAATAAGGTGAGAGAAAAAGTTTTCATTACTTTTGCGCCCTTAGATAACAACAAGAGGAAAGCAACATGCAAGAGAACTTAGTTATTGTAGAAAGTCCCGCAAAAGCAAAAACAATAGAGAAATTTCTGGGTAAGGATTACAAGGTAATGTCATCCTATGGCCACATAAGAGACCTCAAAAAGAAAGAGATAAGCATTGACGCTACCACCTTAGAACCGACTTATGAGATACCCGAAGAAAAGAAAAAGTTGGTCAATGAATTAAAGGCTAACGCCAAAAAAGCAAAGAAGATTTGGTTGGCTTCCGATGAAGACCGCGAAGGAGAGGCCATCTCTTGGCATCTTTGTGAGGTTCTTGGCTTGGACGAGACAAAGACTAACCGCATCGTTTTCCACGAAATTACGCAGTCAGCAATCTTGGATGCCATCCAACATCCGCGTCATTTGGATATGAATTTGGTCAATGCACAGCAAGCACGTCGTGTACTTGACCGCTTAGTAGGCTTTAAACTCTCGCCCGTTTTGTGGCGAAAAGTGAAGCCAGCGCTTAGTGCAGGACGTGTGCAAAGCGTAGCAGTTAGGCTCATTGTTGAACGTGAACGCGAGATACAGGCTTTTGTTTCGGAACCCTATTACCGTGTAACGGCTACATTTAGTGTCGACAATGCGCAGCGCAATAAGAATGCGTTTAAAGCCGAACTCGACCGCCGTTTTGCCACACATGAAGAGGCTTTGGCTTTCTTAAACCAATGTAAAGAGGCTCAATTCACGGTGGCTGAGGTTGCAAAAAAGCCTTTAAAGCGCACGCCTGCCCCACCTTTCACCACTTCAACCCTGCAACAAGAGGCGGCAAGGAAATTGGGATTTACGGTGAGTCAGACGATGATGGTGGCGCAACACTTGTATGAAAATGGTCGAATCACCTACATGCGTACCGACTCTGTCAACCTTTCTCAGCTGGCTTTAGGTACGAGTAAGGAGGAAATCACAAAGCTGTGGGGTGAGAAATACAGCAAAACCCGCAACTATCATACCCATGCTAAGGGGGCACAAGAGGCGCATGAAGCCATTCGTCCCACCTATATGAGTGTGCAAGAGATAGAAGGAACGGCACAAGAGAAGCGGCTTTACGACCTGATTTGGAAACGAACGATTGCTTCACAAATGGCAGATGCGCAGATTGACAAGACCACTGTAAACATTCATATCAGTGGCATTGACGCACAATTTGTTGCAACAGGCGAAGTAGTTACTTTTGATGGCTTCTTGAAAGTGTATCGGGAATCGACCGATGATGAAGAAAATCGCAACGAAGAAAGCGCGCACCAGTTGCCCGTTTTGCCTGTAGGCGCTCCACTTTTGCGGCAAGAAATCACGTCAACAGAGCGCTTTAGCATGGGTCCTACCCGCTATACGGAGGCCAGTTTGGTGCATAAGTTAGAAGAGTTGGGTATCGGACGCCCATCAACCTATGCACCAACCATCTCTACTATCCAACAAAGACAATACGTACAAAAAGGAGATAAGAAAGGAGAAGAGCGTAAATATGCTGTCGACATCCTACAAAATAAGGAAGTTTCACACACCGAACGTACTGAAATGACGGGTAATGAGAAAGGTAAACTCTTACCCACAGACATCGGTATCGTGGTAAACGACTTCTTAATGGAGAACTTCCCCGACATCATGGACTATAACTTCACGGCACGGGTGGAGCAGCAATTCGACCAAATTGCAGAAGGAAAAGAAGGCTGGAGCATGATGATGAAGGACTTTGACAAGCATTTTGAACCCACCGTTGACAAGGTAATGAATGCTCGTTCAGAGCATAAAGCAGGTGAACGCCTCTTAGGAAACGACCCTAAAACGGGTAAACCGGTCTTCGTAAAGATAGGAAGATTCGGCCCGGTTGTGCAGGTTGGTACCGCAGATGACAACGAAAAGCCACAGTTTGCACAACTCCCTGCCCAAAAAAGCATGGAGACTTTATCGTTAGAAGAGGCCTTAGAGCTCTTTAAACTGCCACGCACCATTGGCACTTTTGAGGATAGTGATGTGGTGATTGGTGCCGGAAAGTTTGGTCCTTACATTATGCACAACAAGAAATTTGTGTCATTACCCAAGTCAGAAAACCCCTTAACGATAGGGCTCGAGCGGGCGATTGAACTGATTTCCGCCAAGCGTGAACAGGAAAAACAGCGTCATCTGAAAAGCTTTGAGGAAGACACAAAGCTTGAAGTGCTCAATGGTCGTTACGGACCTTATATCGCTTATGATGGCAAGAACTATCGGTTGCCCAAGAACTTGCATGAGAAAGCGGGCGAATTATCCTACGAACAATGTATGGAAATTGTGAAACAAGCTCCCGAACCTAAAAGCAGACGTCGCAAAGCATGACGCGAATTATCCTCCTTGGCTATATGGGTGCCGGCAAAACCACACTCGGAAGAGCTTTAGCTAAAGCCCACAACATACCGTTCTATGATTTAGATTGGTATATAGAGTCGCGCATGCGAAAGACAATACCGCAAATCTTTGCCGAGCAAGGCGAAGAGGGTTTCCGTCGCATGGAGTACAATATGCTCCACGAAGTGGCCGAGTTCGACCGGGTAATTCTTAGCTGTGGAGGAGGCACTCCCTGCTATTTCGACAACATAACTTATATGAATCAACAGGGTGAAACCATTTACTTAAAGGCTTCACCCGATGTGCTTTATGCCCATTTGCAAATGGGAAAGAAGGAGCGTCCACTGTTAAAACAGAGAGAACCCGCAGCTGTTTTGGCCACCATCCAAGCACATTTGCAGGAGCGTGAGCCCTATTATCGACAAGCAAAGCACACATTTTCAGTAAATCTTTTAGATAATTTTGAGAAAATAAATGCTTCGGTTGCACAGTTAAGTGCATTGCTCAACTTGCAATCATCACCGATTGACAAGCAGAATAAATAACACCCCATTAACTTTTTTGGATAGAAAATGAAAAAATGGACTATTGAAGACTCTGAGGAACTCTACAACATCAAGGGTTGGGGTACCTCGTATTTTGGAATTAACGACAAGGGAGATGTCTACGTTTCTCCTTGTAAAGACAACACACAGATTGATCTTCGCGACATTATGGATGAGCTATCGCTGCGCGATGTCACATCACCCGTGCTGTTACGCTTTCCTGATATCTTAGACAACCGCATTGAAAAGACCTTCAGTTGCTTCCAAAAAGCCCGGAAAGAATATAACTTCCAGGGCGAGAACTTCATCATCTACCCCATCAAAGTCAACCAAATGCAGCCCGTTGTTGAAGAGATTATCTCACACGGTCGCAAGTTTAATTTAGGGTTAGAAGCAGGCTCTAAGCCCGAACTCCATGCGGTTATTGCCGTGCAATGCCAAAGCGATTCGCTCATTATCTGCAATGGTTATAAGGATGACAGCTATATAGAGTTGGCCTTGTTGGCACAAAAGATGGGTAAAAGAATCTTTATCGTCGTTGAAAAACTCAATGAATTAGAGGTTATTGCCAAAGCCGCTAAGAAGCTAAAGGTGAAACCTAATCTTGGAATGCGCATCAAATTGGCCTCTTCAGGGTCAGGAAAATGGGAAGAAAGTGGCGGCGATGCTTCGAAATTTGGCCTTACCAGTGCCGAATTGTTAGAGGCACTTCAAAAGCTCGACGATATGGGAATGCACGATTGTCTGCAGCTCATTCACTTCCACATTGGTAGCCAAATCACCAAAATCCGCCGCATTCAAACAGCGCTTCGCGAAGCAGCTCAGTTCTATATCAACCTCCACAAGATGGGTTATGATGTGCGATTTGTGGATTGTGGCGGTGGTTTGGGCGTGGATTATGACGGAACACGCTCCTCAAACAGCGAGAGTTCGGTCAACTATACCATACAAGAATATGTCAACGATTGCGTGTATACGTTTGTTGATGCTGCGGACAAAAACGGCATACAACACCCCAATATCATCACCGAAAGCGGTCGAAGCCTGGCCGCACACCATTCTGTTTTGGTGATAGATGTGCTCGAAACGGCCAGCCTTCCCGAAATGAAAGAAGAGTTTGAGCCTAAAGAAACCGACCATCAGTTGGTGAAAGACCTCTACGATATATGGGACAATCTCAACTCACGCACAATGCTTGAGAACTGGCATGATGCCGAACAGATACGCGATGAGGCGTTAGAACTCTTCTCACATGGCATTGTCAACCTCAAGACCCGTGCCGAAATCGAAGCCATGTATTGGAGCGTTTGCCACGAGGTGAACATGCTTTGCAAAACCATCAAGCACGTTCCCGAGGAACTTCGCAACTTAGATAAGACTTTAGCCGATAAATATTTCTGCAACTTCTCGCTTTTCCAAAGTCTTCCCGACAGCTGGGCTATCGACCAACTTTTCCCGATTATGCCCATACAACGGCTTGCAGAACGCCCCAACCGACAAGCAACGCTGCAAGATATCACGTGTGACAGCGATGGAAAGATTGCCAATTTCGTCACCGATGGCCATGTCAGTCATGTGCTCCCCCTACATGCTTTGAAGAAAAACGAGCCTTATTATTTAGGTGTTTTCTTAGTGGGTGCTTATCAAGAAATCTTAGGAGATATGCACAATCTCTTTGGCGATACCAACGCAGCACATATCTCTGTGAAGGATGGGAAATATCATATCGACCAAATTTTCGATGGCGAAACGGTCGAAGAGGTGCTCGATTATGTGCAATACAACCCCAAAAAGCTCGTCAGACAATTAGAACAATGGGTGACCAAGAGCGTCAAACAAGGAAAAATCTCGCTTGAAGAAGGCAAGGAATTCCTCAATAACTATCGTTCGGGACTCTATGGTTACACCTATCTTGAATAGGGAATGGGGAGCCATCCCCATCACCTGTTTTAAGGATGCACCACGTGTGCGCCCTTAAAACATTGACTCTTCGGGACCAATGGTAGTGCTCCCCGTGGTGTTTTGCCCCTTGATCCCCTCCTCCCTTTCCGTCTTTTCAAAGCTCCTTACAAGGTTTTTAGCCCTTAATTAGTGTTAAAAGCGAGTTCAGGTTGTAACATCTTTATCCGCCAATCGTCATCTTTATAGCGCGCAGATGAAACATATCAGTTTTAAAAACGATATTCTTCCGCTGAAGAATCAGCTCTTCCGCCTTGCACTTCGCATTACAACAAATCGTGCGGAAGCAGAAGATATTGTGCAAGAGACGCTGATAAAAGTGTGGAACAAACGTGAGCAATGGGATGAAATCGCGTCGCTGGAGGCCTTCTGTTTCACGATATGCCGCAACAAAGCTTTAGACAGCATTAAGAAACATAGCGCGCATGATGTGCCGCTTGAGGAGCAAACGCAAGTGCCCTCACCGCAGCATTACAACCCTTACGATGATATTATTCACAAAAATCGTTTAGACCTTGTGAAGCAAATCGTAAACGAACTGCCCGAGAAACAACGCAGTTGTATGCAGCTACGTGACTTCGAAGGCAAGACATATAAAGACATATCGCTGTTGCTTGAACTGACAGAAGAACAAGTAAAAATAAATATCTACAGGGCAAGACAAGCAGTGAAACAACGATTTTTAGAACTCGAAAATTATGGACTATAAATACATATCACAACTTTTGGAACGCTATTGGAATGCGGAAACCACCCTTGAAGAAGAGGAAATCCTGAAGGCTTTCTTCCGACAGGATAATGTTCCCGCCGACTTGTTGCGCTATAAAGCCCTCTTTAGCTATCAAGCACAAGAGGTGGAAGACGACCGATTGGGTGCCGATTTCGACGAGAAAATGATGTCCATGATTTGCGAACCTGAGACGGTGAAAGCCAAAATCATCACGTTCCAGCAAAAGCTTAAGCCGCTATTCAAGGCTGCTGCCATCGTAGCCATTATGCTTACCTTGGGCAACGCTGCACAGGTTTCGTTCAAATCCAGCACCACCCCTGCGCCCACAGCAGGCACTCCGGCTCTGCAACATGGGCAATCGGTAGCGATTAGTGACTCGGCTGCTGTCGACACCATGCACCAAAGCTGCATTGATGTGCCGCAACAGCCCACCCCATCGCTCATCAAATAAGAAATATTTTATGCTTTCTCTATAAATCATTTTACATTAAAACAAAACCGAAACTGCGAAGTTTCATTTCTCTCAAATGTTTCATAACTGATAAAAAGAAAGGCTTGCACTCCTTGATGGGGTGTGAGCCTTTTCGCTTTTGTGGGTATAGCTTTCGACAAAAGCATAGAGTTTGCTTCACAATGTAGTATAAATCGCCTCACGATTTGATAGAGATTACCCACCAAAAGCGACAACTTTACGTTAGAATAGCATGCAAATTGCAACCTAAGACGATAGTCCTCGTGCCACCACAACCCCGTAAGCCCACAAACGGGAATAGCCAATGACATTGCTTCCCCTACCCTTTTTTCATCCTATCCCCCCCAGACAAGCGCAACACCGCAGGGTTGTTTCTTCCAATCCAACGCAAAATTATAACCGAAATTCTTGCCTGTTTCCATATTATTGCGTAACTTTCGCCACGTAATTTAGGCAATGGTATTTCAACGAATACCATTCACAAACGCTTAAGAAAACATGCTTGCTGATGAGAAAATTCACCTTCATTGTAGCAATTACAGCCATTCTGTTCACTTATAGTTGCCGTTCAAGTCAATCAATGAGTGGAATTGCTGATGCAGACTCCATTTATGTTGAATATAGTGGTATGTTAGGAAAAACACGCTATGTGATTAATCACAGTGACACCCTCACAAGAATGGACGGAATCTTTTGGCGGAATACCAACGGAATAGAGTATGCAAAGCTCTCGGAACCCATCAAAAGGATTACCTCGAGCGATGTACCCATCATAAAACAATTAGCTCGTCGGCTCTTTGTTGAGCGCACAATACCCGACACGCTATGGACAAAGCCCTATGCACATGGCAAAACATGTTGGCCCATCTTCTCTGTCCACGTGTTTAAAAATGGGGAAGAAACCGTTTATTATTACGACACAGGCGAAGAAAAGGACGGGATAGTCTATTCCACTTCAGTGCAAATCAAGTTCTCGTCAGCATTCCTTGAATTCAGACATCGTTTGAACAAGAATTTTCCATAAACAAGATTAAGACATCAAAAGAGAGCCTTCCTCATCCACGTTTCGAAGAAAGCGTGCAAGAGGGAGGCTCTTTTTTGAGTTTTATTGCAGCCCGACAGGCTTACAAAGCGGTGAAAGCGGTGATTAAACCAAAGATGATACCTGGAGCATTGGCTAAGGCAAGAGGCAGATCGCGCTTCTCTTTAAAGAGACCATAGCACACCCAAAGTGTACAGTTGATGGCTGCCATGAGAGGCTGAATGAACGTGCCTTTTTGGCCTGAGAGGTTGTTTTGAATCTGTGCAATGTAGAAAACATACATCAACACGGAGGTAATCATGCCAATCCAACCTAATTTTTCAAAAAACTTTTCTTTTGTCATTATCTTGAATATTAAATAAATGTTCGAATCTTATCCCCTTCTACAAGCTCGTTTCCAACGGCATTTACAGGCCACATGCAACCTTCCGTAGCTACAAAAAACACACCAACGCATAGCTGTCGTACGCTGCAAATATAGCGATTTCCACTTGTTCCTACAAAACATTGGTGCCATTTCTGTCATGTTTCCTTGTCTTCACGCCACAAAAACCGTAAATTTGTAAGCCAAGCAACAGGCCATCACGCCATCGTCCGCCACAAACAAGGCTCTGGTGCTGATGCTGTTTCCACAAGAAAGTGACTGACTGCACAACCTTAACATAACGATATGGAGCAAAAAGCAAAATCACAACAAGGAGTGTTGCGGCAAAACACGCCCTACACCGATTTGTTTATCTATCAAAAGGCCGATGCCATCTATCAACTCACCTATGTATTCTGCCGTCGATTTCTGCCCAAATATGGCGACCGCACCGTAGATCAGATGGTGCAAGCAGCCCGATCGGGCAAACAAAACATCGTGGAAGGCATTGAAGATGGTAGTACATCCAGTGAAATGGAACTGAAACTGCTCAACGTAGCACGTGCCTCTCTGCAGGAACTGCGCGAAGATTATGAAGATCATCTGCACACACGCTGCCTTCTTCGCTGGACAAACACGCACCCGCGCTATAACACTATGCTCGCCTTTTGCAAGCAACACAACAAGCCTCACGACTATTTGGTTTATGCAGATAGATGGACAGCCGAGGAATTTTGCAATACCCTCATCACGCTTTGCCACATCACCGACAAGATGCTTTGCAGCTATCTTGCCCGATTAGAGAAGTTGTTTGTGGAGCAAGGCGGCATCAAAGAACGCATGTATGCTGCCAGAACAGGCTACCGAAAGGAGCAAGATGCCTTGCTCAAAAGCCTGCAAACGGAGAACGAGCAGCTGAAAGCTGAAAACGAAAGGCTGAAAGCCGAGATAGAAAGAATGAAGAAGAAAAAAGGGTAGTTGATAGATTTTCTAATCTTCCTAGGAGTCCTAGGGGAACTAGGAACCCTAGGAAAACTATAAAAAACTATCAACAATGCAGCCCTAAAAAGCGGCAAGCCCACGAAATATCGGGGCTTGCCTTAACCATTTTATTAGAGTTGAATGTTGAAAGCGGCGCCGGCGACCACCCAACAACCGGGCTGTGGAACGTTGCCCACATCGAAATAATGCCGGTTGAGCAGATTGTTTCCCTCAACATAAGCTTGCCAACGTGGTGCTTGCCACAGGAATTTGGCATCTAAAAGGCCATAAGAACCATAGTGATGGGCCGCTCCTGAAGCATCCAAATATTGCCCCATGCGATGCTGGAAACGATAATTCACCTGCAAATTCAGCAGCGAAACGACATGAAACTGCGCAGCAGCCACAAACTTTTGCTTGAGATATTCCAACGCATAGCGGCTGCGAATGCCCACAGGCTCGTGCTGATTTTGCTGGATAAAGCAATAACCCAACTGCAGTTGTTGCAACACCTGTTGCGCGGGAAGCAGCTGTTTGAAGTCGAAAGCCACATGGGTTTCCACGCCAAGAGCTTTAATCTTGCCGAAATTCACCGACCGCCAGAGCAACGAACCCGATGCATCGGTCTCGCCACTGTTAATCCAATCGATGAGATGGGTGTAGCGATTGTGGAACAGATGGGCACGCGCTGCCACCCCATTTGCCTCGTATTTCGCGCCCAATTCCCACGCCGTCAGCTCCTCGGGACGCAGATTTGGGTTGGCTTTATGTCCGCCAACCGAATAGAACAGCTCGGTGATTGAAGGCATTCTGAGCGACGAATTGAAGCTCGAATAGAGCTGCCAAGCCAGACCAAGACGATAAGAAAGGTTGACATTGGGATAGAAACGCAGCCCCATATCGGCATGGCTGTTCTTCACACCCACGAGACCTAACGAGGCCGAAAAACGGTCGATGGTGAGATTGTGCTCGGCAAAAAGCTGCACATTCGTGCGGAAACAACCCATCTTATAGGCGGCTCCCGTCACACCATGAATGCTTTTCGGAGCCGAAAGTGGCGTGCCCAAGTTGGTGCTTACCAACATTTCGCGCTGCCATTCTGCTCCAAAAGCCGTGCGACCCAACGCGGTATCGAAATAGGAATTGACGCTGGCACCTAAAACATTCGTGCGATGATAGTTGAAAGGATAGCGGTCGCTACGTCCACGAAACAGCTCAAAACGGTCGTAAAAGCGATTCCAATAGACCGACGAACGCAGCTTCAAAAAGCCATGTTTCGTAGCCGCCTGCAACGCCGTATAGCTGTTTAACGTGTGCTCAAACTGGTCATCATACTTCGCACTATAGTTGGTGCTCGAACCAAAACGACGATTGCTCAGCCCGGCATGCCATTGCAACAGCAGCGCATCGGTGTCATAATAGCCCTGATAGAGTGCCTTCACGCCACGATAATCGGTGTTGAGACCGCCCTGCTTATTGCGCTGATAGCCATCGCTTCGCACATAAGAAGCGGAGACTTGCTGGTTCCACGGTCCGCGAACAAGGTTCACACGGCCGCCCATTTCGACATAACCAAAGCTTCCTCCCGACGCATAAACTGTGGCACTTGAAGCCAAAGGAGGCACCGATACCAAATGAATGGCACCCAAAAGCGAGGCGGTGCCATAGACACTTCCTACCGGACCTTCGAGCACTTCGATGCGCGTCAGCTCGTGCTTTCCGATGGGAAAATCAAATGCATTGTGGGCGGTTTGCGGATTTCCAACGGGTATGCCGTTGAAAAGGAGCGCCGTTTGCTCACTGTTTCCACCCCGGATGCCGATGTCAGTCTGTGCACCTAAAGGGCCTCTTTGCCGCACATCCACGCTGACAACGTGTTTCAATAGGTCGTTAACACTTTGCACCGGCGCAGTGTTAACATCCTTCTGCGTCAGTACAGTTACCATTCTCGCTTGCTGATTGTGCATCAGCGGTGCCTTCGAAGCAGTCACTTCGACCCCCGCAAGGCTATACTCTTTCATTGCTTTCTTGGCAATGGTGTCGACAGCCGCACTGTCATTGCTCATCCCTTCAGCCTTTGCATAGGTGAGCGATGCCACAGACAGTGTGCCAATCAGCACTTCTTTGCCAAGACAAGCAAACAGCGCATAGCCCTTGTTGGTGAAGTGTTTGAACACCATTCGTGGGCACGTGTTGAAAATTGTCTTGTACATTATAATAAATTCTTTTGTGGTTTGCATGATTTCAAACCGCCCGCAAAGGTATAAAAAAACAGGCGTTTTCTTGTCAAAAGCGGTGAAACACACCCGCATCTCAACCATTTTTCATGAAAACGAGTGAGATACACCCGTATCTCGGCTATTTTTTTCAAAAACAAATGAGATACACCCGTATCCCAATCATTTTTGATAAAAACAAGCGTTCGGCACCCGTATCTCGACCATTTTTCTCAAAAACAGGCGAGAAACACCCGTATCTCGGCCTTTTTCTACTAAAAACACGAGAACGGTGGCCGTGTTATGGTGGTTTCAATCAAAACAGATGCATCCGTAGGGCGGTTTACTTTGTTTTCCATAAAAACAGCTGAAACCGCCCTACGTTTTCGGCTTTTTTTCTCAAAAACAAGCGAAAACGGTGGGCGTATTCCATGATTTTTACCAAAAACAGTACAGAACGGTGGCCGTGCTCGGTGGTTTTGCCCACCCGGAACAAAAAAAATATGCTACCTTCAGCAGGCAGCATATCTTTCAATGTGGTCCATTCCGTTGTCCTTCGCAAAGGAAATAGTCCTAAGACCATCATGCAACAAAATGAACACTTACACATCATAACTCTCTAAATACAAATTTTGAATGCGAAAAATGAAATAACTTAAACCCTCACGGGCTAATGTGATTTACAAAGTTGAGTACTTAATAGTCTAAAACTTAAACCTTCGATGCAAAGATATTGCGATTACATGAAAAAGCGTATCACAATCCTTCACTCCTTATCACGATTATTCATTATCTGCTGTTTTTGTGCATTTTTGTGAGATAAATGACGAAAATCAGCGGGCGTAACCCCAAATTTATCGGAGAAATTACGATAGAATGTTTGCGCTATGGGCATGCCACACTCCTCGCCTATGGCCTCAATTGTGTAGTCAGGACGGTCTCTTAACAGCTCGGCAGCATATTCTAAACGCAGTTCATTGATATATTTGGTGAACGACATGCCCGAAAATCGTGTGAAAAGTTGGGCAAATTTATTGTGCGGAACATACACTTCGTTGATGACATCCTCGCGCGAAAGTTTGGGTTGCAAGAACATCTTCTTGCGCATAATCACTTCAGAGAGCTTCGAAAAGAGGGCACGGTCGGCATCTTCTTTAGCCTCATCGGTAGCCGCTTTCACGCTCTCTACATCGGTTTTTGCAACTTCAACGGGGGCTTCTGCTGCCGTTTTTGTTTGTTTTTCTTTCTCTTCGGCCACAGCTTCTTTGAGCAATTCATTCTGAAGGCGCTCGTTTTTCAACGCTTCCCGATATTGCAACAGGCGATTAATGGTGTCGACAGCCGAAGCATTCTTGCGGGTGATGATGCGGTTATAGCGCACGATGCGGAACACGATGAAGCACAACAACACAAAGATTACGCCACCCATGATGAGGGCAATGCGTAGGGTTCGCAACTCGGCTTCTTGCTGACGTTGCTGCATTTCGAAAATCATTGTCTCGCTCGACTTTGCCAATTTAAAGGCCGAACGGGGCATAAAACCATACGAATGATTGCCACTCTCCTTCAAACCCAACGTGTCTGGCGTCTCGGCCAATAAGCGAAGCGAACGATTTAAATCGGGCAACATGCGGATAGCATCGTCATATTTGCCTGCATTTTGCATCACTTGCATGGTGTTGAGCAACGTATAAACCTTTTGATAAAGCCCATTCCAAGGGTCTTTCGGCGTGCTCATGCCGTTATAAATATTGATGGTTCGCCGAAAATAGGGCATCGCTCCGTTGTAATCTCCTATATTGGCTTTGTTGATCCCGATAAGGAATGAAAGCGTGGCCTCGTAGTGTTCAGACTGCTCTTCGATAGACCTTCCCAACGCAATGTAGGCATATTCCAAGCTCGATTTGGTCTCTCCTTTGAGGTATTTGGCATAAGCAATCTTCGTAATGGCGCGGAAATAGGCATCTTTCGACGATGCTGTATCTTCAATAGCATCCGAAACTTTCTGCGGTGTGGGCTGCTTTGACCGACAGGAAAAGATGGTGGTAGCCATGAAAGCCCCTACCATCAGAATTAGAAAAAAACTTTTTCTCATGTGGAATAATACGATTCAGCGTGTTATACTAAGTGGCCTAATGCTGCTGAAACAGCACAATGGCCTTTTGAACAATAGGATTTGCCTCGTTCACCACTTGGAAATATTGGCTCATATCCCAAAGGTCTCGTGCCACAAGCGCTTTGAGTTGAAGGCGCAGTTGCGGCAGACTTTTCTTCCATTCTGCCTCATCTTTGGGCTTAACCTTGTCTTTTTCGGCCGTCTTTCGAATGTCGTCAAGCAACGATTGTGGCACTTCATAGCGTGCAAGGAAGGTGGCAAAGTCGGGATATTGCTGCTTCAATGCCTTGCGATGTGCATCCACATATTTCAAATTGGCATTGATGATGTAGCTCCGAGCAGCCAACTGTCGGTAGAAAGGCGTATAAAGTGTGGTGTCAAGCGGCACGAAATAGTCGGGCATAATGCCCCCACCGCCATAGACAAGGCGCTGTTTTCGCAACGTTTTATACTTTAAAGAGTCGGCAAAATGAATGCTGTCGGCGCTGTAAAGTTCGCCATGTTCGAAACGATTCTCAATGTCCAACGCATAACTCCGCGCATCACCCTTCGTGTAAGGTTTCTGTATGCAGCGACCGGAAGGCGTGTAATAATGGGCAATCGTGAGACGAATCATGCTGCCATCAGGGAACTCTATCGGCCGTTGCACCAAGCCTTTGCCAAACGAACGACGCCCAACGACCTCGCCACGGTCTTGATCTTGCAACGCACCTGTAACGATTTCGGCTGCCGAAGCCGTAAATTCGTTGATGAGAACCACCACTTTCCCCGCGAGCAAACGACCTTTTCCGTCGGCCCGGAACTCCTGTCTCGGCACACTTCTCCCTAAAGTATAGACGATAAGGTCGTTGCGTTTAAGAAACTCATTGGCAATGTCTACCGCCGCGTTTAAATAGCCTCCACCATTCTCTTCGAGGTCAAGAATAAGGTCGTTCATGCCTTGTTGCTTCAAAATGGCTACAGCTTCCATAAACTCTTTGTAGGTGGTTAAGCCGAAGCTACCAATGCGAATGTAGCCTATTGTGGGACGAATCATGTAGTAAGCATCCAACGTTTTCACGGGAATTTTATCGCGAACCACGACAAAAGTGAGCACACCTTTGATGCCACGCCTCACAATGCCCAAGCGAACCTTCGACCCTTTGGGGCCACGGAGACGCCGCATGATCTCTTCCTTCGACATCTTTACGCCCGCAATGGCACTGTCATTCACCGTCACAATGCGGTCGCCGGCCAAGATTCCCACACGCTCTGAAGGCCCATTCGAAACGGGTTGAATGACCAAAAGCGTATCTTGTACCACATTAAACTGCACACCAATGCCCTCAAACGAACCTTGAAGCGGTTCGTTCATCGCTTTGGTTTCCTGCGCAGTTGAATAAGATGAGTGTGGATCGAGCTTCTCTATCATCCCCCGAATGCCGTCTTCTACGAGCTTATTTTGGTTCACCGAGTCGACATAGAGATTGTAAATGGCCATCTCTGCCAACTGCAATTTGCGCAAAGCGGCATCATCATCGCGGCGAGAATGCTGTGCTTGGAGCGCCAAACAGCAGGTCAATCCTAACAAAAAGACCATCCCTACCCGCTTCAAATTATGGGTAGCGACAGAAAATATGTGTTGCATTTGTTTCATTATTCCTTTTCTTTTATTCGTTCTTACATCGTCCTTTCCTTGCCTTTCAGCTTCATTCCATCGGCTCCGTATCGGCTTCGGGCAGGTCTTCTTCAATCACTAAGTTGTCTATGATGAAGTTTTGCCGCTCCATGGTGTTCTTACCCATGTAATATTCCAACAGCTTTCCCACCTGATCATTCTTGTGAAGAGTCACCTGTTCCAACCGCATATCGGCACCAATGAAATGCACAAACTCCTCAGGACTAATCTCTCCGAGCCCTTTAAAGCGTGTGATTTCGGGGTCAGGACCTAAATCTTGAATGGCATTCAGACGCTCTTCGTCGGTGTAACAATAGCGTGTGATAAAGTCGTTCTTCTTCTCTTTCGGGTCTAAACGGGCGTCAGCATCGGCTATCACCTGCTTATTTTTAATCTTTGTACGCTTGTTTCGCACACGGAAAAGCGGCGTCTGCAACACATAGACATGCCCTTTTTTAATCAATTCAGGGAAGAATTGCAAGAAAAAAGTAATGATAAGCAGCCGAATATGCATGCCATCGACATCGGCATCTGTGGCTACAATCACTTTATTATAGCGCAAACCGTCAAGCCCTTCCTCAATATCTAAGGCCGCTTGCAGCAAGTTAAATTCTTCGTTTTCATAGACCACTTTCTTCGTTAAGCCAAACGAATTGAGCGGTTTTCCACGCAAAGAGAAAACGGCCTGCGTGTTGACATCACGGCTTTTCGTGATGCTTCCGCTGGCCGAGTCGCCCTCGGTGATGAAGATAGCACTCTCTTCTTTGCGACTGTTTTTGCTGTCACTGAAGTGAATGCGGCAGTCCCGCAGCTTACGATTGTGCAGGTTTGCTTTCTTTGCACGCTCTCTTGCCAACTTCGTTACGCCCGCCATAGCCTTTCTTTCGCGCTCACTCTCCTTGATTTTGCCTTCTAAAACCTCGGCCACATCGGGATGAATGTGCAAGAAATTATCAACATTCTGCTTGATAAAGTCACCGACATATTTATTAATCGATTCGCCATCGGGCGACATTTGCGTCGAGCCGAGCTTAATCTTCGTTTGACTTTCAAACACAGGCTCTTCCACATTCAGCGCAATCGCAGCCACAATGCCATTGCGAATATCGGTATACTCGTAGTTTTTATTGAAAAACTCCTTGATGGTTTTCGCAATATGTTCCTTAAAAGCACTCTGGTGTGTACCGCCTTGCGTAGTGTGTTGTCCGTTGACAAAGCTGTGATACTCTTCGCCATACTGATTGGCGTGCGTGAAAGCAATCTCAATATCTTCGCCCACAATGTGGATAATGGGATACAAGCCATCATTGGTCATGGTGTCGTTGAGCAAGTCTTCCAAACCATTTCGGCTCTTGATGCGCTGCCCATTATACATAATGGTGAGACCACTATTCAGATAAGTATAGTTACGCAGCATGGTTTCAACGATGTCTTCGTGGAAACTATAGCCTTTAAAGAGCGTATTGTCGGGCACGAAATAAATGTAAGTGCCGTTTTCATCGTCGCTATCTTCTGTTTTATCCGATAGCAGATTACCCTTTTCGAACACCAATTCGCGCACCTTTCCATCGCGATAAGACTTCACTTCAAAGTGCGAACTCAAGGCGTTTACAGCCTTAACACCCACACCATTCAGGCCCACACTCTTCTTAAAAGCTTTCGAATCATATTTTCCACCCGTGTTCAACATGCTCACGGCTTCAACCAATTTGCCTTGCGGAATGCCCCGGCCATAGTCGCGGACCCGCACGCGAAGGTTCTCTTCAATGTCGATTTCAATGCGGTCGCCCGCGTGCATTTTAAACTCATCGATGCTGTTATCGATGACTTCTTTCAGCAAAACATAAATACCATCTTCAGGTAAATTGCCGTCACCCAAGCGCCCTATATACATTCCCGGGCGCGTTCTGACGTGCTCCATATCCGACAAATGCCGAATGTTGTCGTCGGTATAAGCCACGGTCTCTTGGGGCTTGTGATTGATTTCTTCGTTCTTTATTTCGTTTTCTGTCATATCTTTGCTGCTGTTATGCGAAAAATTACAACGTTTTATAAGTCCTTTCGGTAGCAACGGCGACGCTTATGCAACACCGTTTCCAAATATTGCCATTGGTTTTGCACCTTTTCATTGGTCTCCATCTCCACGTGGGTCTCCCCCCATGCAATACCATATTTCTGATAGATGGGTATCAAATGCGAGAACAACAGAGCGTTAGCGCCTTTCACACGATATTCAGGAAGGACGCCTATCAACAGTAAATCGACAATATTGGTTTGGTGAAACTTCAACACTTTCAGAATATGCCACCAACCAAAAGGCAGCAATCGCCCGTTATGGAGTTTCTGAAGGGCGCGCGACAGCGAAGGAATCGTGAGCCCTACGCCCACAATTTTATGGGGTTCGCAGTTCCAATCTTCCACAATCGGCATCCAGTTTAAATCGCCATACGGCAGATAAGTGTCAATATATTGATAGATTTGCTTCTCGGTAAGTTCGGAATAACCATATAAATCTTTAAAGGTTTCGTTGATAATCTCAAACACCTTATAGCCCAAACCACCTTGATAGACTTCCTTTTTCGTCATCGCACGCACATGAAGATTGTAGCGGCTTTCGATCATCTCGGCCACCTTGGTGTACTTCTCCGGAATTTTTTTCGGCACAATGAGCTTGTATTCCACATAGTCATTATCCTTCCTCCAGCCGCCAAGTCGCTCCATGTGCTGCGGATAATAGGGATAATTATAAATCGTTGCCATCGTGCCCAACTGGTCAAAGCCTTCGATAAGCATGCCTTCGGGGTCGAAATCGGTAAACCCTAACGGCCCAACCACGTTGTCCATGCCCTTGCTTCGGCCATAATCTTCTACGGCTTTGAGCAACGCTCTACTCACTTCTATGTCGTCAATAAAGTCAATCCAGCCAAAACGTACCGCCTTTGTGTGCCATTTTTCGTTGGCACGATAGTTGATGATGGCAGCCACACGCCCCACCAACTCCCCCTCCTTGTAAGCCAAGAAATAGGCTGCCTCGCAGAAATCAAAAGCCGCATTCTTGTTGGACGAGAGCGTATCTAACTCATCACGATAGAGGTTTGGCGCGTCGAAAGCATTCCCTTTGTAGAGCGAATAATGAAAATCTATAAATGTTGTCAGGTCAGCTTTGCTGGCCACTTTCTTAATTTCTATTGCCGACATTAAATTATCCATTTAATTCTCAAACACGCAAATGTAGTTAATTTTATGCAAAAGGCAAAATTTACATTGCTTTTTTGCAAATAATTAAGGCGTGCATTGTGCCGATGGTTGTAGCAAACAAATAGTGTTCGCCACCCTCTTTCAACTTTAATCGCTTACGCAATTCGGCCACAGAAAGTGGGAAATTGCGCACCGCAAGATTGGCTTTATCAATCCCGTGTAAGGCTGATTTCAGGCTCTTTTTGGCGAAAGGAGTCACCGAGAGCACCCGAAACTGCCGTCCGGGAAAATCGTTTACAGGTGTCATGGCCGCAAAAAGATGGGTGTTTGTGGCCAAGGCTTCCACCCCATAGCGCGCCGACAAAGCGGCAAAACAACCTGCTTTCATCAACGAGGCATGGGGTTCAAACAGATAGTCGAAAGTGGATGTTCGAAGGAGGGGTGCCCTTTGCTGCGCCTCCTCGGCTGAACAGGCAAACACCTTGCCGTCATTCACGGCGTAAAGTTGCAAGGAGTGCTCACCGACATGCCGCTGCATCACCAACAACAGTTCCTTGCATTCGCCGCCAACACTGACGATATGCACCTCGCAGACATGCTTCAACTGTGCCACAGCCGCATGCCAATCCAACATGGGCGACAGCTTAACCACCACCCATTGTGCCTTTTCAACCAACTCATCGGATAGCAAAGCCACATCGGGTGTGCAGTCTTCAATGGCATAGGTCTTACTTCCTGTGGCATCGCGACGCGCAGGATCAAGATAAATAACCCCAGCTCGGTCAGACATACTTTGTAAGAAAGTGGTGCCATCGCCCCTAATCACCCGCGCAGAAGGCAGGCCTAAAAGTGGGAAATTATGCTTTGCTAACGCGCACAACTCGGCTTGTTGCTCCACATAATAGACTTTCTTAAATCCCTGGGCCATGAAAGAAAAGTCGACACCTAAACCTCCTGTGAGGTCAACCAACGTGCTCTCGGCCAGCCCTTTGCCGCACAACCGCTGCACAAGTCGCTGCTTATAGCGTGCCGTTTGCTCGCTTGAACATTGCTCCATCGACAGCTGTTGCGGATAAAGCAACTGCTCATGGGTAGCCCATGAGGGCAGTTTCTTGCGCGCAAGCTGCCATCCTTTGATTTGATGAAGGACAAACGAAAAGTCCATATCGGGATATTTGGCGGCCTGAAGCGCCAACCTCCGCACATCATCCTGACGGTGTTCGCGCACGAAAGTTTGCACTTTTTCTAAATTCTGTTTTGTTAACTCCATCTGATAAACAACGATTTCAACGGCCATGCGGATAGAAAAACGCCCAATTCATCGTCATGACGGCACACTTGAAAGCGTTATGGAATGACTTTATAATATTTCTTTGCCACCGCACGCGAACATTTATTAAAATGCCACCACTCGGTTCGCAACGGTATAAAACCGCCATAACGCATCACTTTCCGCAAAAGTTGCCGATTTCTTCGTGCTTCGGGCGAGATGATATGGGCTGAAACCAACGCCGCCTCGTGGTCGATATGCGCCGCCTTGCCCATGTAATCAATTTTCGTTCCCATATCGAGTGTGTCGCCTTTTAGCGTACAAAGGGTGATGTCTACAGCCATTCCATAGTTGTGCATGCCGCCACCATGCGCAGGATTGGACACATAAATGGCTTTCGAAGTATGCTTCACTTCGTCCCACATGCGTTGCTGAATGTGCATGGGGCGTGCGGCATCGTAGACCTTTAGGCTGAGGTCGGGGCGCAGTTGTTTTAAATAGGCTTGTGCTTTTTGCAGGGCCTTCATGGCCTCGGGATGTAAAAACGCCTCACGAAAGTCACTGTATAACACCACACCACAGAAGTTATCGGGACGTGCATACATCAAACTTACATGAATTGTTGGGTCGCATTGCTGCACCTGTTGATAGCCTTGCCGTGCTAATTGCTGCGCCGTGGCACTGCGTTTCGTGGTTAAAGGCTGTGCCAACTGCGCCGCAACGGGACAGCAAAACAACGAAAAGATGGCAAAAGAAGTGACAGCCCTACCCCATTTTTGCCGATGAAACCGATGGAATTTCAACATATTTTGTTATTTTCATTTTACAACTAAAACCGAAATTGAAACGCTATCCCAACGCAAACGACCCTATAGGAAGCACGAAAAAGAGATAAATCATGCGTTCAAGCAATGCTGATAGCGGTTCAAGCAGTGCACCATAGACAGGCATTCCAAGCTATACAAACCGCTCAGGGCTGTGCCTTGCCAGTGCATGCTGCATGCCCTTTATGCTGCATGGTCTGTCTTTTCTTCATCTGTGCCATGCAAACGATTGAGTTGTCGCAACACATAATTGAAGGCTTCCATACCCACTAACACCAAAATTGTTGAGATGGTGGCCAACAAATACATGCCGGCACCACACGCAAGACCGATTGCTGCAGTCACCCATACGCCTGCAGCAGTGGTTAATCCGCGCACGGCATTCTTTTGAAAAATAATGGTTCCGGCACCGATAAAACCGATACCCGACACCACTTGCGCAGCAATACGCGACACATCTAAACGCATGTTGGGGTCTTTCAAAACGCCCTCAAAACCGAAGGCCGAAACAATCATGAACAAAGCCGAACCTAAAGCCACCAAGAAATGGGTGCGAAGGCCCGCGGCTTTCTCGCGATATTCGCGTTCTAAACCGATGAAACCGCCCAAAAGTGCGGCTACAAAGATGCGTATGATAAATTCTAATGTGAGCATAATCCTGTCCTTTACAATCGTAGTTGCAAACTTACATAAAAAAAAAGAGGCTTGCAACCTCTCACGATATAAATTTAATCAGGGCACAAAGAAGGGGGCAAAACGAGCATATAGCCCCACTATAGGATACCCATCATCCCCCATCGATACAACATTACATCCATAGCCATTGCACAATGAGGAGCAGAGTGGGAAACAATCTATGCGCTATTGGCTTGCAATCTCTATGAGATTATCGCGCAAGATGCACCACTTTACCGCACAATAGATATGCTTTTAAGGAGCGATTACCGAACAGCTTGTTTGCGCTATGCCGGCAACAATTTGGCTAACAGGGCTAAAGCCTCATTTTCATGGGCTTCCATCACTTCGCGTTCGCCTGGTCCTTTGTCGTTGATGCCACAGAGATGAAGGATGCCATGAATGATCACCCGGTGCAATTCGTCGGCATAAGCTTTATGGAACAAGTCGGCATTGGTGCGCACGGTGTCTAAACTAATCACCAAATCGCCACTGATGGCGTCGGCTTCATCGTAATCAAATGTGATGATATCGGTGTAGTAGTCGTGGCCAAGATAGGTGTTATTGACCTCTAAAATCCTGTCGTCATTGACAAACATATAGCCAATATCGCCAACCTTTCGCCCATGACGGGCAGCAACTTGCCTGATCCATTGATTGAGAATGCGCTTTTTAAGATGTGGCATTTTCACGCCTTCTGCATGATAGGTAATCATATCCTAAACTTGTTTTTTGTTGTGATTGTCGGCAGAGATAGCCTGAATGTCTTTGTCGTGCGTGGGTTTTGCCACCCATGCCGACACGTCTTTACCAAAGAATTGCAGCTCGCGCACCATCGTAGAGCTAAGGCTTGAGAGCTGAGGTTCGGCAAAAAGCAACACTGTTTCAACACCGCTCAACTGACGATTGATGTCGGCTTGCTCACGCTCGTATTCGAAATCGTTCACCGAACGCACGCCACGCACGATGAAATGGGCACCTTCGCGCGCTGCCATCTCTACGGTGAGGTCGTCATAAGCCTTTACGGTTATGGCCGGATTTCCGGCATAGACCGCTTCAATGGCAGCCACACGTGCACTGATTTCGGCCTGCGTATGTTTGAGTTTGCTCACTGCCACGGCGATAATCAGTTGATCGAACAGGGGCAATGCGCGCGCAACAATCGACTGATGGCCAATGGTGAAAGGGTCGAAAGTGCCTGTGAAAAGTGCTATCCGCTTTGTTGTTTCCATCGTTACAAAATTACGATTTTCTGCGATGGCATGCAAATTTACGTTGCCCTTTCCGCATTTTTCATCAAAAGATGGGAAAGAAGGCCCTTAAAAGGCGTAGCCGATAGTTCAAATCCTTGAATATAAATGAGCCTATGCACGTCTTTTTCATTTCGTTATCTTGCCCATCAAGACCGCATTTCTATGCTGCCTTCATGAAAATAAAGGTGAGCACTCCTACCGATAAGGATTGGAATAGAGCAAACGCTTCCATTGTTTAGGCACAAAAAAGGCGGGAAGCCCGTGTGGACTTTCCGCCTTTTATAGAATCGTTTCCCCCGAAAAGGGAGCACATGTTCTGTTTAATCAGCCAATTTTGCTTTGATAAACTCGCGGTTTAAACGAGCAATATTGGCAATCTTCTCGTTCTTTGGGCACACAGCTTCGCAGGCACGTGTGTTGGTACAGTTACCAAAACCAAGCTCATCCATGCGCAAAACCATTGCCTTTGCACGCTTAGCGGCCTCGGGTTTGCCTTGTGGAAGGAGTGCCAACTGGCTCACTTTTGAGCTGACAAAGAGCATGGCCGAACCATTTTTACATGCAGCTACGCAAGCACCACAGCCGATACAAGTGGCGCAATCCATCGCTTCGTCGGCAGCTTCTTTAGGAATAAGGATAGCATTGGCATCCTGAGCTTGCCCCGTTCTGATGGTAGTATAGCCGCCAGCCTGAATGATTTTATCGAAAGCTGAACGGTCAACCATGCAGTCTTTAATTACTGGAAAGCCGGCAGAACGCCAGGGTTCGACGGTGATAACATCACCCTCGTTGAAACGACGCATATAGAGTTGGCAGGTGGTTGCACCGCGTTCGGTCTTGCCATGCGGCGTACCATTGATGTAAAGTGAGCACATACCGCAGATACCCTCACGGCAGTCGTGGTCGAAAACGAAAGGTTCTTGACCGGCTGCGATAAGTTCTTCGTTGAGAATATCAAGCATCTCGAGGAATGAAGTGTCATCGGGGATGTTCTTCATCTCGTGTGTATCGAAATGACCTTGGTCTTTAGGACCATTCTGTTTCCAATATTTGATTGTGAAAGAAATTGCTTTTGCCATAATCTTTTTACTTCAACTTAGTTCTTATAATTACGTGTTTGTACCTTAATCGCCTCGTATTCGAGGGGCTCTTTGATGAGTTCGGGCGCCGTATTGTCATCGCCTTGATATGCCCAGCAGCCTACATAGAAGAAATGTTCGTCGTCACGTTTCGCCTCACCTTCTTCTGTTTGGTGCTCTTCGCGGAAGTGACCGCCACAACTTTCCTCGCGATGAAGTGCGTCATAAGCAACCAATTCGCCCATCAAAATGAAGTCGCGCAAATGGATAGCCTTATCTAATTCGACATTCAAACCTTCCTTTTTACCTGGGATAAAGAGGTTGGCATTGAACTCTTCACGCAGTTCTTTCAACAGCTTTAAGCCGGTTTCGAGTCCTTCTTTGGTGCGTCCCATACCCACATGTTCCCACATGATATGGCCCAACTCTTTGTGAATGGAATCAACAGAGCGCTTACCTTGAATGCCCATCAAACGATTAATCTCCTTTTCTACGCCTTCCTCAGCAGCCTGGAACTCGGGTAAATCGGTAGAAACCTTGCCCCAAAGCGACTGATCGGCTAAGTAATTCTGAATCGTGTAAGGCAGAACAAAGTAACCATCTGCTAAGCCTTGCATCAAAGCGGAGGCGCCTAAACGGTTCGCTCCGTGGTCAGAGAAGTTGCATTCTCCAATAGCAAACAAGCCGGGAACGGTGGTCATGAGTTCGTAATCGACCCAAATGCCGCCCATAGTATAGTGGATGGCCGGGAAAATCATCATGGGGTTGTAATACTTCACGCCGTTAATCTCCTTGGCAAACTCGCCTGGATTAACATCGGTAATCTCTTCATACATGTCGAAAAGGTTGCCATAACGCTGAAGAATGGTGTCGATACCGAGACGATTAATAGACTCGGAAAAATCGAGGAACACGGCTAAACCGGTGTTATTCACACCATAACCCTTGTCGCAACGCTCCTTAGCTGCACGTGAAGCAACGTCACGTGGCACAAGGTTTCCAAATGCAGGATAACGACGTTCCAAATAATAATCGCGGTCTTCTTCGGGAATATCCGAACCTTTCTTCGTACCTTCTTGAAGGGCTTTGGCATCTTCGAGCTTCTTAGGCACCCAAATACGGCCATCATTACGCAAGGATTCAGACATCAATGTGAGCTTAGACTGTTTGTCACCATGCACCGGAATGCAGGTAGGATGGATTTGAACATAAGAAGGATTTGCCATGTATGCACCCTTACGATAGCACTGAATGGCTGCCGTACAGTTACATCCCATGGCATTGGTTGATAGGAAATAGGTGTTGCCATAGCCGCCTGTTGCGATAACAACGGCATTGGCGGTGAAACGTTCTAATGCACCTGTTACGAGATTCTTAGCGATAATGCCACGTGCATGACCGTCAACAATAACGACATCCTCCATCTCATAACGCGTGAAAAGCTTCACTTTGCCTGCTTGAATCTGTGCACTTAATGAAGAATAAGCACCCAAAAGCAGCTGCTGTCCGGTCTGTCCTTTGGCATAAAAAGTGCGACTTACCTGTGCACCACCAAATGAACGATTGGCCAACATGCCACCATATTCACGTGCAAAAGGCACCCCTTGCGCTACACATTGGTCGATAATATCGTTGGATACCTCAGCTAAGCGATAGACATTTGCTTCACGTGCACGATAGTCTCCGCCCTTAACGGTGTCATAAAACAAACGATAAATGGAGTCACCATCGTTTTGATAGTTCTTAGCTGCATTGATTCCGCCTTGCGCTGCAATAGAGTGTGCGCGACGAGGTGAGTCTTGTATGCAGAAGTTCAGTACGTTAAAGCCCATCTCTCCTAATGAAGCTGCAGCACTGGCACCGGCTAAACCGGTGCCAACCACGATGACATCTAACTTTAATTTGTTCTTAGGATTAACCAAACGCTGATGTGCTTTGTAGTTAGTCCATTTCTCTGCAACTGGTCCTGCAGGTATTTTTGAATCTAATATCTTCGTCATAATGATCTTCAATTAAATAATTTCATCTTACCTTATTATATAGATGGCCTTAATAAAGACTTGGTGCGCACCCAAAAGCAAACGCTAAAACAACAACAAGGAAAGCCAACATTAACAGGGTTACATAAACAATGCCTATTGTCTTCCAACGATTAAACCACACTTTCCCATTTATACCAATGGTTTGAAGTGCACTCCAAAAGCCATGAGAAAGATGGAACCATAAAGCAACAATCCACAAAATGTAGAGTACAACATAAAGTTTGTTGCTGAAAGTAACTTTGATTAACTCAAAACCATGCGTCGGATCAATGTCGGTGTGCATGCCGGTTAACTCAGCAAACATCATGTTATACCAAAAATTAAATAAGTGAAGAAGCAAACCTAAGCATACGATAAGACCCAAAACGAGCATGTTCTGGCTCGCCCACTCTACCGAATCAGGCTTTGAAGTCACCGCATAACGCTCTGAACCACGTGCTCTTCGGTTTTGAGCAGTAAGGATAAATGCATAAACAATGTGACACACTGCCAACGCACCCAATGCGACTGTTGCGACAACAGCATACCAATTAGCGCCCAAAAGCTTGCAAATCATGTTGTAAGCATCCCCTGAAAAGAGCGCAACAACATTCATGCAGGCATGGAATGTCATGAATAGAACAAGCGCAACACCTGTTAAAGACATCACGACTTTTCTGCCAATAGAAGAATTAATTAACCACATAAATGATTGATTTTTAAATATTTAATGTTTGAATTATATCAATTTATTTTACAATATTGCGTGTAAACTGTAAAAAACAAAATGCCTTAAATACCTAATTTTAGGTAGAGAACACTTCCTTTTATGCGATTTATCCTAAGAAATGCGGTGCAAAAATACTATATTTTGAGGATAAATCAAAGCAATTCCTCAAAAAATCGGATTTTATTTCTTACTTTTGCGGAAAATATTAGGAAACAAAATGCACTTCAATTACGACGTGATTGTTATCGGAGGTGGGCATGCCGGCGCCGAAGCAGCTACGGCTTCAGCCAACATAGGCGCTAAAACTTGTCTGATAACAATGGATATGAACAAGATAGCTCAAATGAGTTGCAATCCCGCTGTGGGTGGAATTGCCAAGGGACAAATCGTAAGAGAGATCGATGCTTTGGGCGGAAATATGGGACTTATCACCGACAAAACAGCCATACAGTTTCGCATGTTGAATATCGGGAAAGGCCCTGCTGTGTGGAGTCCTCGTGCACAATGCGACCGAGAGAAGTTTATTTGGGCATGGAGAACAACACTTGATGCGACTGAAAATCTCGACATTTGGCAAGACCAAGCCGACGAATTGCTCGTTGAAAACGGTGAAGCTGTGGGCGTAAGAACCATTTGGGGTGCAGAATTCAAAGCCAAAAGCGTAATCGTTACCGCAGGAACTTTCCTCAATGGACTGATGCATATCGGTCGAAAAATGGTGGAAGGTGGTCGCTGTGCAGAACCTTCTGTGCACCATTTCACCGAAAGTATCACCCGTTTTGGCATTCGATCGGCTCGCATGAAAACGGGAACTCCCGTCAGAATCGATAAGCGAAGCGTACATTTTGAAGCCATGGATGTGCAACAGGGTGATAGCGATTTTCACCAATTTAGTTATATAGGTCCACATAGAATGCTAAGACAATTACCTTGTTGGACAACCTATACAAATCGCGAAGTGCATGAAACTTTGCAAAAAGGACTTGCAGATTCTCCCCTTTTCAACGGTCAAATTCAAAGCACTGGGCCACGCTATTGTCCTTCGATAGAAACAAAATTGGTGACATTCCCCGATAAAGAACAGCATCCTTTATTCTTAGAACCTGAAGGAGAAAATACGAATGAAATGTATTTAAATGGCTTTTCATCGAGCATGCCAATGGATATTCAGTTAAAAGCCCTACGCCATATTCCGGCCTTTCGCGACATTAAAATCTATAGACCCGGCTATGCTATCGAGTATGATTACTTCGATCCCACCCAATTACAACAGTCTTTAGAGTCAAAGGTCGTTGCAGGTTTGTTCTTTGCCGGACAAGTTAACGGCACAACAGGTTATGAAGAAGCGGGTGGTCAAGGCCTTGTTGCGGGAATAAATGCCGCTATTCGTTGTGCAGGAGGACAGCCCTTCGTGATGAAAAGGGACGAAAGTTACATCGGAGTACTCATTGATGACCTTACAACTAAAGGTGTAGACGAACCCTATCGCATGTTCACTTCTCGGGCAGAATATCGCATATTGCTCCGCCAAGACGATGCAGATGCGCGCTTAACCGAACGTGCTTACGAATTAGGTGTAGCCAAACGTGATCGCTATGACTGGTGGATAGAGAAAAAAGAAGCCATCCAACGTCTCGTTACATTCTGCGAAGAGTTCCCTATTAAAGCGCAAGAAATCAATCCACTCCTTGCAAAGTTTGACACAACACCTTTGCGAGCAGGCTGCAAATTAGCCGATCTTATTGCACGCCCACAACTAAATCTTCAAAATCTTTCAATCATTATCCCGGAACTTAAGGCTGCAATCGAAGCCCCTTTAAATCGAAAAGAAGAGATTGTTGAGGCCGCAGAGATTCGCATTAAATATAAAGGTTATATTGAAAGAGAACGTATTATTGCAGACAAAATGCACCGATTGGAACATATAAGGATTAAAAATAGATTCCATTATGACGAACTTCACGAGATTTCTACGGAAGGAAGACAGAAGCTATCGGCTATAAATCCTGAAACTTTAGCGCAAGCCAGCCGCATACCCGGCGTATCTCCCAGCGACATTAACGTGCTTCTTGTGCTTTTAGGACGATAAAAGACCAACTAATGGCGACCATCTCTGTACAAAAACAATAACGTTTCACGTGAAACAGCAATATGAATAACGCACTGATACTCGACAACTTAAATATTAAAAGCAACGATAACATTACACCTGCTTCCCGCTTTTCCAAGCAAACGCATATCACTTTTTATCAACATCCGGAAAGGAATTCTATTTATATAATAAGGTATAAGAAAATCATCATTAACAAAGAAAGATATGAACAACCCATTATTATTAGACAATCTGCGCTGCATTCCAGATTGGCCTATTAAAGGTGTGAACTTTAGAGATGTCACAACACTATTCAAAAACCCAGAAGCGTTGAAAGAAATCACACGAGAAATGTGTGCATTGTATGCTGATAAGGGAATTACTAAAATTGTAGGTATCGAAAGTAGAGGCTTTGTTATGTCCTCAGCCGTAGCTACATCGTTAGGTGCCGGCGTAGTGTTATGCCGCAAACCCGGCAAACTTCCGTGTGAGACCGTTCAAGAAAGCTACGCTAAGGAATATGGCATTGACACCATAGAGATCCACAAAGATGCCATCAGCGAGAGCGATGTCGTTCTGCTTCACGACGATCTTTTGGCAACAGGCGGCACAATGAAGGCCGCATGCGATTTGGTAAAGAAGTTCAATCCCAAAAAGATTTATTGCAACTTCATTATCGAATTGGCAAGCGAATTTCCCGAAAGCCGCTCCCGTTTCGACCAAGACATTGAGATAACGTCGCTTTTAAAGTTTTAAAAACAGAATCGCTCGTTTACGTTTCACGTGAAACAAAACGAGCGATTTCTTCTTTATACAAAGGAGATTCACGACAATGACCAAAGAAGAAAACGAGAAAAGATTAGCCCGTTTGAAGAATATTGTGCTCAATATGCCCGACAAACCGGGCAGCTATCAGTTCTATGATGATCAGCATACCATTATATATATAGGAAAAGCCAAGCGACTCAAGGCTCGGGTATCTTCCTATTTCCATAAAGAAGTGGACCGCTATAAAACAAAAGTTCTTGTTTCTAAGATACAAGATATTAGCTACACGGTTGTTAATAGCGAAGAGGATGCCCTCCTATTAGAGAACAATCTCATCAAGAAATATAATCCCCGGTACAACGTTCTGCTCAAAGATGGGAAGACCTATCCCAGCATTTGTATCACAAACGAGTACTTTCCGCGCATCTTTAAAACACGAACCATCGAGAAACATACCGGCACATTCTATGGTCCCTACCCCCATGTTGGGAGCATGAATGCCATCCTCAACATCATTAAACGACTGTATAAGCCCCGCACTTGCCATCTACCTTTAACCAAAGAAAGCATTCAGCAAGGCCGTTTCAAGCCCTGTTTGGAATATCATCTCCATAATTGTGATGCCCCATGTATCAACAAACAAAGCTACGAAGACTATCAAGAGAACATGAAACAAGCGCGTGAAATTCTCAAAGGCAACAACAGAGCAGTGGCCATGCACTTAGAGAAACTCATGCTGAAGAATGCAGAACTCCTCAAATTTGAAGCTGCACAAGACTGCAAAGAGAAACTCATGCTGTTACAAGACTTCGTTACCAAGAGCGAAGTTGTCAGCCATACCATTGACGATGTAGATGTGTTTTCAATTATAGATGATGACAACAAAAAAAATGTCTACATCAATTACATTCACGTGCGCCAAGGAATGATCAACCAAAGTTTCACCTATGAATACAAAAGGAAGTTGGAAGAGAGCGATGAAGAATTGCTTCTCATGGCCATTACCGATATTCGTTCGCGCTTCAACAGTCAGGCAAAAGAAATTATTGTGCCGTTTGAAATAAGCTGGAACATCAAAGAATCTACTTTCACTGTTCCCCGAAAAGGAGACAAGAAGCATCTGTTAGACCTCTCAGAGATGAATGTAAAACAATACAAATTCGACCGGTTGAAACAAGCAGAGAAGCTCAATCCCGAACAAAAGCAAACGCGATTGATGAAAGAACTGCAAACCAAATTGCAGTTAGATAGACTTCCCCTCCACATTGAATGCTTTGATAACAGTAACATTTCAGGCACAGATGCGGTTGCAGGCTGCATTGTTTACAAGCGGATGAAGCCTTCGCGCAAAGATTACCGCAAGTATAACATCAAAACAGTAGTAGGTTCCGACGACTATGCCTCGATGCAAGAGGTCGTCAGGCGGCGCTATTCGCGCATGATAGAAGAACAAACTCCCCTACCCGACCTCATCATTACCGATGGCGGTAAAGGGCAAATGGAAGTCGTTAGAGCAGTAGTCGAAGACGAACTCCATCTTCATATCCCCATTGCCGGCCTTGCAAAAGACAACCATCACCGCACCAATGAGCTACTCTTTGGCAATCCTCCCGCGGTTGTTGGCTTAGATATCAAGAGTGAACTCTTTCATGTGCTCACCGAAATACAAGACGAAGTGCACCGCTATGCCATCACCTTCCACCGCAACAAACGCTCCAAGCATGCACTACACAGCGAACTTGACGATATTAAAGGACTCGGTCCAAAAGGCAAAGAAGCACTGCTGAAGCAATTAAAAACCATAAATGCAATAAAAAAGGCTGATAATCAGGAGATTAACAAGATATTAGGGCGAGCAAAAGGCAATCTCGTTTACAAACATTTTCATCCTGAAGCCACAGACAATTCATAATAAATTTGTAAATTTGTTGCATGAGAATTGTGATACAACGCTGTGCACAAGCCTCCGTAACCATCCACCATCAAGTGGAGGCTGCTATTGAAAAAGGGCTTGTCATCCTATTAGGTATCGAAGAAAGTGACACCCAAGAAGATGCCAACTGGCTGATAAACAAAGTTATAAACCTACGTATCTTCGATGATGAGCAAGGTGTTATGAACCGCTCCATACAAGATATTCAAGGCGAAATGCTCGTCGTTTCGCAATTTACACTCTTTGCAAGCTACAAAAAGGGCAACCGTCCGTCGTGGCTTCGCGCCGCCAAACATGAGACAGCCATCCCGCTCTACCAACACTTCTGCGACGAACTGTCGCACCAGTTGGGCCAAAAAGTGCAAACAGGCACGTTTGGTGCCGACATGAAAGTGGCGCTCATCAACGATGGTCCCGTAACGATTTGCATGGATAGCAAGGCAAAAGAATGAATCAAGGCGTGCACCTGCCGCCGCAACCCACCCCATAATGCAATTTAAAAGCATACAGATTAGTCAACAATATAGCACACTTTTGTGCACAATATAGTGCATTTTACATTACAATATAGCCCACTTTTGTAAACTATAAAATGGTGGTGATGAAACAAGACCAAAGCACTCCCCCTCACAACAACAAGGCATTGAAAGCATTAGTCGTCTACCTGCTTGCATTAGCAGCGCTCACTTTGCTCTTCGGTATTGTCTTTGGCTTGCTCTTTCCCCTAAAAACTTTTACATAATGAACGAAGAAATCACCCTCAAAGCGCTGCAAACAGCAGTCGACGAATGGATAAAAACCTATGGCGTTCGCTATTTTAACGAGCTCACCAACATGGCTTGTCTCACCGAAGAAGTGGGCGAATTGGCCCGTGTCATTGCCCGTACCTATGGCGAACAGAGCTTCAAACCGGGCGAAAAGCCCAACCTTGGCGAGGAGATGGCCGATGTATTGTGGGTGCTTGTGTGCTTAGCCAATCAAACAGGCATCGACCTTTCGGCCGAAATACGCAAGAGTTTTGCTAAAAAGACGCAGCGCGACCACGATCGACACCAGCAAAATGAGAAATTAAAATTATAAATATCCACCCAAAAATCAATTTATTAAAATGAAAACAATCCTTTCTATCAGTGAGTCAAATCGCAGTGACGACACACAAAGCAAATACGAAGAGATGCTCAAGTTGTACGACACTCAGATCAACGATGCCGATGTTCAGGCCGCCGTCGCACAGATTACGGCCGAGAAAGTGCCACAAAACAACACGCACGAGGTAAAGAAATTCCTCTTGGGCAGCATCGAACTCACCACCCTTAGCACCACCGACACCGAAGAAAAGGTGCTTCAAATGGTCGAAAAAGTCAATCAATTCGACCGCGATTACCCCGACCTTCCCCATGTAGCCGCCATCTGCGTCTATCCTGTTTTCACCGAATTGGTGAGCAATAGCCTCGAAGTTGACGGCGTAGCTATCACCAATGTCTCGGGCAACTTCCCCTCATCGCAAGCCCGAATGGAAGTGAAAGTGGCTGAAACGCAATTAGCCATTGCCGATGGGGCTACCGAAATTGACATTGTTATGCCTGTAGGTAAGTTCTTAAGTGAAGATTATGAGGGCGTTTGCGATGATATTAACGAACTCAAACAAGCATGTGGCGACGTACCCATGAAGGTGATTTTGGAGACAGGCGACTTAGAAAATGACAGCAACATCATGAAGGCTGCGCTGCTTTCGATGTATGCCGGTGCCGACTATATCAAGACTTCCACGGGTAAAGAGAAAGTAAGTGCCACGCCAGAAGCGGCGTATGTGATGTGTCAAGCCATCAAAGCCTACTACGATAAAACAGGCATACAGATAGGTTTTAAGCCCGCTGGCGGCATTAACTCGGTCATGGATGCCATTACCTACTACACGATTGTAAAAGAGGTTCTGGGCGAAAAATGGCTCACCAATCAATGGTTTCGCATGGGAACCAGCCGTTTGACCAACTTGTTGCTCAGTGAAATCCTCGGCAAAGAAACCAAATTCTTCTAAAAAACAACGCGAAACGCTCCGCTTTCTTATCATAGAGAGGCGGGCGTTTCTGCTTCATATAGCACTCATGTTCCCCACTCCGCTAACCATTTTCATCTTATGAAAAAGAAAATTGCCCTTATCCTTTTGCTTTTCACCCTATCGCTGATGCCCCTAAAAGCCCAGATAGGCGTCGCGGTCTATTATCAAAAGGCCAGCATCTGCAAACAAAACAATGGCAAATTCAGCCTCAACGACTTCCACAAGAAGCCCATTATCGCCGATGCCGACACTATATATAGCACACATTTCGATTGCTTTGTAGTAAGTAAAGCGGGGCAAAAAGGGCTATACGATGCTGAAGGAAAGTGCTTGCTTCCTATCGCATTCAGCACCATTACTTCCTATAACAACCGTTATTGGCTCGTCAACAAGGAAGACAAACAAGGTCTTTATTCATACATGGGCAAAGAAATTCTGCCGCCACGCTATGATAGTATAGAGGTAGCCTGCAGCTACTGTACCACTGCAAGCAACTATTTCATCGTAAAAAAAGGCTTATATGGCCTCTGTAATAAAGAGGGAAAATTTATTGTCGACCCACAATACACCGCCATAAAATATAGATATTTGAGGTTTTTTAAGCTGACAAAAGGGGACAGTTGCCATTATCTCTTCAACTATAAAGACATCATTAAAGACATCACATTAGACGATGCTATGCCTATTACAATACAAAGAAACGAACAAAAACTCTTCTATTTCAATTATAAACAGGGCAAAGCATGGGGACTTCTACGTGAAGATGGACAGCCAATCATCGCTGTTCAGTATGACAAACCATTAGAGAAAGTTGGCTATATCCACTCAGACAGCACCGCTTATTTCATTGCTTGTAAAGACAATCTATTTGGATTGATTGACATAAATAACAAGATTGTACTCCCCTTTCAATACAAAAAAATCGAACATACCTATCTCTACAACACCATAGAACTCACTACCGACGAGGGGAAACAACTCTATAACATGACTAAAAAGCAATTAGCGTTCAACCTTTTCTATGACAAGAGCAGTGTTTCTGACCGCTATCTATATCTCAAAAGGAATGGTCTTGAAACAGCTGTTGACTGCAAGCACATGCAAATCCTCTTCCCTTTTAAATACAATTCCATATTAGGTCTCAACGATAATGAGCACTTTATCGTCACCACAGAAGGCAAAACAGCAGTCGTCAACCGCCAAGATAAGCAGCTGATCCCCTATGGTTACGACGAAATTAAAGTCACAAGCAAGCCCAATCTCTTTATCATCAAGAAAGAAAATCAATATGGTATCGTCAACTTAAAGAACGAATTGGTCTATGGAATGACGCCTTACCATATAGAAGCTTATAATGACCACATAGAACTCACCAACATTTCAACGTGGGAAACCATTAAGAAATTGGACTATAATCTCAAGGAAATCAAATAAAAACCATTCATTATTAAACCATATCCTTATGAAAAAACTTGCCTTTCTCCTACTTTTCATGGCATATTCAACCATGATTATTCATGCACAAGACATTCAAATCATTGCAGAATTCAAAGAAATAGCAAACATCCGCCAACAAAACAATGGCAAACTCAGTCTGAACAATGAGCAAAATAAACCCATTATCACTGATATTGACTCTATTTTCTCAACCAGTAATATTTTCTATCACGTCATCAAAAACGGCAAACATGGCATCTATTACAAAAGCGGAAAGCAATGTATTCCCATAGAATATGACGATATAGAACGACTATACACCGACTATTGGCTTACTATCAAAGACGAGAAAGTTGGCCTATGCTGGACAGACGGCAACCATATTTTCCCCACAAACTATAAAGATATTAGCATCATTAGAAGGGAAGGACCTGGCAAGCACGATTTCTTCATCATCAAGAAAGATAAATATGCCATCCTCGATAGTGATGGTAAAGCTATCTTCCCGACCCAATACGACAAGATTTACCACCGTGATGATTACTGGATATTAGAGGACTCGTCGGCCACAGACTGCCTCTTCAAAAGTGGGGAACTCGTGAAAGGCATCACGATCAACTACTACGACATTCCTTTTCTCCACCAAGAAAACGGCCAAACAAAGAAGTACTATGATTTCAAGAAAGACAATTTATGGGGAATAATCGATGAAGATGGGCGCATACGCATACCGGCTCAATATCAGAAATATCTTCGGTTGGTAAACCATCGCAACGAGAACTCCCCCATTCGCCTCATTGCCTATAACAAAGGGAAATGTGGAATCATCAATTTTGAGAATAAAATCATTCTGCCCTTCGAGTATCATCGCATCGTTAAAACAGCATTAGGATATATCATTGAGGTTGAAACCACAGAAGGATGGCAACTCTTCAACCTGCAATCGAACCGTATCATTACACCGTTTTATTACGAAGAGAGCACATCAGATGCCAATTATATCTATCTGTCAAAAGCGCATTTCAAAACACCGTTCGACCCTCAAAAGGAGCAAATCATACTGCCATGGGAATACACAACGGTCTACAATATCCCAGGAAGTCATAACTTCACAGTAGAGAAAGGTGGGCTCTTTGGCGTTGTCAACAGCGAAAACAAGGTGCTTGTCCCGCTTATATACGAAGACATGATAAGTACCAATAGACCCAATATGCTGGTAATCGAGAAAAACAATCAGTATGGCATCATCAGCACCGACAACAAACTGCTATATGGCATGACGGATAATCGTATAGAAGTGCATCGTGACTATTTTGAACTTAAAGTCCCCAAAACGAATAAAACCATCAAGAAATTGGACTATAACCTCAAAGAAATCAAATAAAAAATTAGGTGTTTGGAAATTAATTCGATACGAGTTGTGTCCCAATATGCATCACTTTACACACTAATATGATGCAAATTTCCCAACAATTTGGTACACTTTATAAACTAATTCAGCACATATTACCAAGCAATATGTGCTGAACGTGTACCCATTTACACCAAACATGGGATAAACTACTATGAATTAAGGGGTTGAGAAACTAACTTTTGCGCGCAATGACATAATCCAAATAGGCTGTTAATGCGGTTTTAATGGCCGCATCCCCTACCCTTTCGTCAATAAACTGCATGCAGGCTGCATGACGTTTTGTCATCTGTTGTTCGGCATATTCAATGCCCCCATGCGCCTTTGTAAACGCCACTAACGACGCAATTTCAGCTGCATTCACCTCTTGTTGCTTCACTTTATGCGCTAAAGCCAACATCGCTACATCGCCAGTCGACTGCAAAGCATAGATAACGGGCAAGGTTAGCTTACCCTCAAGCATATCGTTTCCCGTGGGTTTCCCTACCTCTGTCTCATCATAATAGTCGAAAATGTCATCGCGAATCTGAAAAATTATGCCCAAGTCCTGCCCAAATTGTCGCGCAGCAACCACTTCATCGTCAGATGCTCCAGCACTCACTGCACCAATAACAGCACACATTTCAAACAAGACGGCCGTCTTTTTCTTAATAATTTCATAGTAGGCTTCCTCGCTGATCTGCGTGTTATCGATGTTGCTCAACTGCAAGATTTCACCATCAGAAAGTGTTCTTCCTAACTCAGAAAGATAGCGAACAATCAGCTCTGAATGCGTATAAGAAACTGAAAGTAAGGCTGTTGACAGGATATAATCGCCCACTAACACACTCACTTTATTGTCGAAAAGCGCGTTTACACTGGCCTGTCCGCGCCGTTTATTGCTCTCATCAACGACATCATCGTGCACCAAACTGGCCGTATGTAACAGCTCTAAGCCGACCGCAGCATACTGTGTTACTTCGGAAACGATGCCGAAGTTCTTCGCCATCAATAAGGTAAGCATCGGCCGCATGCGCTTTCCGCCACGCTGACGAATATGTTCTAACACGCGTGACAGCAGGCCGTTTTCATGCTTTAACGACCGATTAAAGAGTGTTACAAAATCATTTAATTCCTCGTGAATGGGGCTTTTAATGAGCGATAAATAGTCCATGCGTTCATTTCTTTGTTACAAAAATACGCATTTTCCACGGGAATAATAGGCGTATTAAGGGATAAATGCGTTTTTTTTCGTAATTTTACACCAAACAAGAGAGCAATGAATAAATTATTTTTAATCGATGCCTATGCCCTGATTTTCAGGTCATATTATGCACTTATCCGTGCACCGCGCATCAATTCTAAGGGACTTAACACTTCGGCCATATTAGGATTTGTCAACACCCTGCACGAGATTATCACCAAAGAGCAACCCACTCACCTTGGCGTGGCATTCGATTTGGGCAAGACTTTCCGCCATGAAGCCTACCCACCCTACAAGGCACAACGTGAAGAAACGCCCGAAGCTATCCGACAAAGTGTGCCCATCATTCAGGAAATCCTGCACGCATTTCACATCCCTATCCTGCAAAAAGAGGGGTTTGAAGCCGATGATGTTATTGGCACATTGGCCACAAAAGCCGGTCAGGAAGGCGTGGAAACCTACATGCTTACGCCCGATAAGGACTACGGACAGTTGGTAAAAGACAACGTTTTCATGTATAAACCGCGCCATGGTGGCGGTTATGACATCATCGGTCCACAACAAATTCAAGCAAAATATGGTGTCGAACGTCCCGAACAAGTCATCGACTTGCTGGCACTTATGGGCGATGCTGTCGACAATTTTCCTGGTTGTCCCGGCGTTGGAGAGAAGACAGCAGTGAAACTTATCAATGCGTTTGGATCGGTTGAAGGTCTGCTTTCAAACACAACTCAACTAAAAGGTAAGATGCGATTGAATGTAGAAGCTGCCACCGAAGATATTAAAATGTCGAAATTTCTGGCAACGATTAAAACCGATGTACCCATCGAACTACAACTCGATGTTTTGGAAATTCAAAAACCGGATGAAGCAAAACTGCGTGAAATTTTTGCCGAATTAGAATTTAAGACCTTAGCGAATAAAATTTTAAATGGCGGCGCTGAAAAAGCTAAAAACAGCACTTTGCAACCCGATTTATTCGCAAGTATTCCGAGTAATCCATCAGAAAGCGTTGAAAAATCGCATTTTGAAAGTATAAAAACCATAAAACATAATTATAAACTTATTGAAAGTCAGGAAGAAGCACAACAACTTTGTGATTTTCTTAGGACAAAATCATTCATCAGTTTAGACACAGAAACGACCTCAACTCATGCTATTGATGCCGAATTAGTAGGTTTGTCGTTTTCCAATGTCGAACATGAGGCCTACTATGTAGCCATTCCTTCCAATCGTAAAGAGGCCTTACAATATGTTAATATCTTTAAACCTCTCTACGAAGACCCTGCAATTCTTAAAATTGGTCAGAACATAAAGTATGATTATGAGGTGCTACAAAATTACGACATCACACTAAAAGGCAGAATGTTTGACACGATGTTGGCCCACTATGTGGTGCAACCCGAATTGCGTCATAACATGGATTACATGGCCGAAACACTCTTAAACTATAAGACAATCCACATCGATGAGCTGATAGGTGCGCCGGGAAAGGGACAAAAGTCCATGCGGATGCTCACCCCCAAGGACGTGTTTGAATATGCATGTGAAGATGCTGACATCACACTTCAACTGAAAAACGTGCTCGAACCACAGCTCAAAGCCACTGGAACCGAGTCGCTTTTCCGGAATATCGAGATGCCTTTAGTACCCGTTTTAGCCGAGATGGAACGCACAGGTGTGCGCCTTGACACCGAAGCACTGCGCGAAACATCGGTCGCTTACACTGAAAGAATGCAGCAAATTGAGCGGGAAATCTATGAAATAGCAGGCGAATCGTTCAACATTTCAAGTCCAAAACAAGTGGGCGACATCCTCTTTGGCAAGCTCAACATCATGGAAAAGCCCAAAAAGACAAAGACAGGCCAGTATGTTACCAATGAAGAAGTGTTGCAATCGCTCAGCAGCAAGAACCCCATCGTGGCGCTTATCTTGGACTATCGCGGCTTAAAGAAACTGCTAAGCACCTATATTGATGCGCTACCGAAGCTCATTAATCCACGCACAGGACACATCCATACCTCGTTTAATCAGGCACTTACGGCCACAGGGCGCCTCTCTTCGAGCGACCCTAACCTGCAAAATATCCCCGTAAGGAGCGAAGATGGCAAAGAAATTCGCAAATGTTTCATTCCCGAACCCGGCTGCTTATTCTTTTCAGCTGATTATTCTCAAATCGAACTTCGCATCATGACACACCTCAGTGGCGACGAAAACATGCAAGAATCGTTCAGAGAAGGCATAGATATTCATGCGGCTACAGCAGCAAAAATAGCCCACAAGCCCGTTGAAGAGGTAACCCCTTTAGAGCGAAAAAAGGCTAAACAAGCCAATTTTGGCATTATCTATGGCATCACAACCTTTGGGCTTTCGCAACGCATGGGCATTGACAACAAGGAGGCAAAACAGCTCATCGAGGGCTATTTTTCCACCTATCCCAAAGTGAAAGCCTATATGGATCAAGCCATTGCTGAGGCCAAAAAGACAGGTTATGCCGTGACACTATTCGGCCGGAAACGCTATCTTCCCGACATCAATTCGCGCAACAACACCGTGCGAGGTTTTGCCGAACGCAACGCCATCAATGCCCCTATCCAGGGCTCTGAAGCCGACATCATCAAGATAGCGATGATTCATATTGCAGAAAGATTTAAGCAAGAAGGCATCCGTTCGAAGATGATTCTCCAGGTACACGATGAACTTAACTTCTCGGTGTTGCCCGAAGAGAAAGAGAAAGTGGAACGCATTGTGCTCGAAGAAATGCAAAATGCCTACCCCCTCAGTGTGCCCTTGCTGGCCGATGCGGGCTGGGGTGCCAACTGGTTGGAAGCACACTAAGGTGCAACAGGCCAAGAGAGGGCGCCCGAAAGCTGACAGCATGCTTGTTTCTAAGCACCCTCTCCCACCCGATTTCACAGGAACCCAACAGACAAAAGTGCATCCATCACACCACGGCCCACCATCATAAAAGGGCTTATGGCTGCACGATGCCCCAGAAGAGGATAAGTTATCTTCGCCCGACTACGATGTGATGGCCACAATAAGTCGGTTACAAACAAAAATAAAATGGCATAGATTACCTTGCAATCTATGCCATTTTGCTTGACAATCTGCACCTTTTTACGCAGTAATCTCTATCATTTTATTTGATGATACAGACCATGCGATAAGATAACAGAAAAGATAGGGGGTGCCAATCCATGTCTTATGGTACGAAAAACGCTATGCCTTTGCAACCATCAAGCAGGCAGACCACGCCGTAACGCACCGTCTCACGCCCTAAACCTGATGGTAGAATGTCTCGAAAGGCAGGCGGAACCGTTCACCCCAGACACCGTCTTCAGCCCGTTTTCCGCAGGCAATCACCATGCAAACTTGGCTTCCGCGTGGCAATTTTAACGCCCTCTTCACCAACTTATTATCAAAGCCTCCGAGCGGACACGTATCATATTCGGCTTCGGCCATAGCCAAAAGAAACGTTTGTATAGCCAAAGAGCAACTCTGATGCACCGTCACACGCATGTCGGTTTCGCTTACATCGCGCAAAATAGGCCGCCTTAGACCGATGCAAAAGGCAAGCAGTTTGCGTACCATGCCCCACACCCGACAGCCACGTGAATAGAGAAACGGCATGAGTTTCGCGTAATATTGCGTCATTTTCTGGATACGCTTCTCCTGTTTTTCGCCCGGTGCGGTGCGCTTAATATGCTCCATCTCGTGTTCTAGAATGGCCTTAGCATGCGCCTTATAACGGTCTTGCCGCGTGACAAACACCACAAACTGGTCGGCCGACCGTGCCGCAAGCTGATCCAAACAAGCATGCGCCAACAGGCCTTTCAGGGCACTATCCGTGACATGATAGGCCTCCCAAAGCTGCATATTCGAACTCGTTGGCGCCAATGTGGCCAACTTCACACACGCTTCCACACGCGAAGGGTCGATGGATTGCGTTTCATCAAAATGACGAACTGCACGCCGATAATTTAAAAGTTCTGTTAAACTCATAGTCAATAAAATGATAAATTTATCCTGTTTACAATGGTCTTGTGCACCGCTTGGGATGCAACAAAACAACTTCTCTGTTGCAAAAGTAGGTAATAAATCATAAAAAAGCAGCTTTTTCTACAATTTTTAGGCTAAAAATTAGGAAGCGATTGATATTTTTGGTAGGTTTGCCTTGTAGAAAAAACCATTAGACAAAAAAGGAAAAAGAAATTGACGTAAACAACAGTGTTGCAGCTTTGTGGCAACGATGGAGCATGGGAACGCCATCGGTTACACCTTGGAAGGATTACACTTTCAGGTCAGAAGCCCAAAGGAAAGCAAGTATTTGATTCCTCACGGAAACAAGAACGAAACAGGTATTGGCTCAAACATATAGGTAAAAAGAAGCTGGATAAGGGAGAAAAGAACCCCGAGACAAGCGCATGAACTTGTTCCGGGGGTTCTGATTGTATGTATCAGGTGCCACCATGCGGCACAATAACATGGATCCTAATCGGGCATTACGGTGCAGAGTTGTGCCACCTGCTGCTCAAAGTTAGCCTTATCGAGGGCCTTTGAACGAATGGCCGAACGATAGTTATAAATGGTTTGCGATGAATAGAACAGCAGATTGGCGATTTCTGCACTCTCGGTTACGCCCAAACGCACCAAGGCCATGATGCGTTGTTCGGTGGTCATGGTGTGGTTATCGACCTGAAAAATCTGACCTTCGGGGCGCAAAAGTGCATTCAATTCGGCAGGGAAAGTGGGGTAGAGGTCGAGGAAAGCCTTGTCAAAACGCGAAAGAAAGATGGTTGCATCCTCTTCAGAAAGTCGATCAGAAGATAGCTGTGTGAGCAGTTCTTGCGCCTGGTTAGCCTTAATCTTCCGCTTCACTAAGGTCTGTTGCTTCTTCAATCGGTTGATGAAACGTGAACAAAGGCCTATATAAAGCTTCACCAACCCTTCACGCTTTTTATTGGTCACCATCAATCTCTCGTTCAGTTCGTGCAACTGTTCGTTGAGCATGCTCTGCCGTTCGTTCATCTCTGACAGCCGATGATTAGACACTTGCAGCTTTTTTCGGCTATGGGTGAGGCGATGGTTCTGCCTGAAAATGAAGCCGATAGAGACGAAAAGGAAAATGGCAAAAAGCGAAATGACCAACAGACTGTTGCGAAAAAAGCTGTTTGTTTGCTGCAACTGGCGCTGGTAACTGTTGACAATGACGGGCAAACGATTAGACACTTCGATGATGCGCAAGCGGCTATTATAGAATTTTGCATTGTTGAGTGAGATGTTAATGTAGCGCTGTGCATCCTCAATCGCTAAGGTTCCTTCGCCATGTTCAAGCGTGTACATCGCCAAGTTTTGCAAGGCCATGTTCTCCATTGTGAGACTCTTTGCATCGCTGATACACGCCATAAGAAGATAGTTTTCATAATTATCTGTGTCGCCGGCAGCATTATAATTGCAAGCTAAAGCAAAACAAGCCATGGCATGTATGCGTGTATCTTCGGGCATCGTAGCAACGCTTTGCAGATAATATTTCCGTGCCTCTAAGGGATTGTTGAGAATATACCCGCTATATTCGCCCATGTAATAGCTATAGCGTTTATCGTGCTTATTCAAGAAAAGCATCGCGAGAACCAGGTTTTTCCGCCCCAATTCGCGATACCGGGGCGCATAAACAGCGTCATTACAATAATCAGCCCAATAGATATAAATGTGGAAAAGTGTCAGATAATAACTAAATTTCAACGTGGCAGAGAGCGTGGAAGGCTCAAGCAAACCGATACTTTCGAGGGCCTGACTATAAAGGCCGCCGATAGAAAGCAGGTCGGCTTTCTGAATGATGTTTTGGGCATAATAGCTCGTTAGCCCCTCGTGCTTCGCATATTCAATGCTTCGATCAATATATTTCATGGCCGAATCAAACTGAAACACATAATAGTTTTGATAGAGCTGATTATAGAGTTGCAGCCGTTGTTGCACGCGTTGCTCGTGCTGTAGCTGCACCTTCAGGCGCTCAATATGCTGCTCACGCGCCTTTAAATAATAGGGTTGCTGTGCCAAAACACTATTTAAGCGGGCTAATTGTGTGGAGCGATTGCCTGCATGAACTGCTGAAGTGAAACTCAAAAGAGCACAAAGAAACAACTGTTTTACCATTGATTTTCCATTGATTGAATGCAAAGATAAACAATTATAAGGAATATATACATCTACTTGTATATATATTTGAAACATTTTTCTATATTGATAATCAGTATTTTATAATTGACAAGAGATATTAAACATCTACTTCTGCACTACTTACTGGCACAATACGGTGAAAAAACATTATCTTTGTCACAACAAAAATTATTAAAGTAAAACCTAAATTTACGATTATGCCAAATTCAATTAATCGGCAAACAAGATTATTTCTTGTGATTCTCTTTGCGCTATGTATGCCACTTTGTGGTTTTGCACAAGGCGCATTCAACGTAGAAGGCGTGATTAAAGATGCGTCCGGAGAGCCCATTATCGGTGCGAATGTAGTCGAAAATGGAACGCAAAACGGTACGGTATCTGACATCAACGGTGTCTTTACGCTGAAAGTAAAAAATGGTAACGCGGTGTTGAAAGTATCTTATATAGGATATGTAACACAGACGATTAACATTAAAGGACAAAGTAAAGTTAATGTAACATTAAAGGAAGACGCTGCCAATTTGGGCGAAGTCGTGGTCATTGGTTATGGCACAATGGATAAGAAGGAATTAACTTCTGCCATCTCACATGTATCATCTAAGGACTTCACTAAGATTGCAACAGTGGACCCTTCGATGATGATTCAGGGCAAAGTTCCTGGCGTAAGCATCACGAATACGGGTGCGGGTGACCCCAATAATCAAGCCAGTATTCAAGTGAGAGGTGTGTCATCGCGTGCCGCAGGCTTAGGACCTTTGATTGTGATTGATGGCGTTCCTGGCGGCAACCTCACCAATATCAACCCCAATGATATTGAGAGTTTCGACATTTTAAAGGACGGAGCAGCCAGTGCTATCTATGGTACACGCGGATCAAACGGTGTGATTTTGGTAACCACGAAAAAGGGATCGCGCGACGGAAACCTGCATACTTCTTATAATGGAACCGTGTCTTTCGATGTCATTAAGAAAGAGTTAGACATGCTTGATGCCGATGAATACCGTGCCAATCGCATTGCTTCTGGTAGCGGTTATGACTTAGGTGCATCGACAGATTGGATGAAAGAGGTGAGCCGTGTGGGCGTTCGCACGCAACATACGCTGACACTTAGCGGCGGAAACGCAAAGTCAAACTACCGCGCTTCGGTGGACTATCGTGATGCAAAAGGTATTGACAAATACTCCGGTCGTCAGGAATATGGTGGACGTATTGCGCTGAATCATACCACGAAGAGCGGATTGATAACATTCAATTTGAATATCGCTCCGCGCATAGCTTATCGCAAAAATGCACAATGGGACGTGTTCCGCAATGCCGTAGAAGCTAATCCTACGACCCCAATTCATGATCTTCAGAACCCCACTTTATATTATAACTTCAAGGGACAACCCGCCAGTTACAACCCTGTTGAGATGCTTAATCTTGAGAAGCACACTGGCACAACGAAATTATTAGATTGGGATGGAACGGTGAAATTAAATCTCTTCCCACTTCTTTTGAAAGATTCTGGCAAGCAAGTGCTCACCACACAGTTGACATTTGCCGACCATCAATATGATAATTACAACCAATGGTTCCGCCCATCAACCAGCACATTGGCTATCAATGGCGGCCATTCTGGGGAAGCTAAACAAGATTATTCGAAATCGTCGCTGCACAGTTTGGAGTGGATTACGAACTACAGCAACTCTTTTGGTGACCACAATCTCAAGGTAATGGTGGGCTATTCTTACCAGTATGACAAGTATTCTGGCTTGAATGCAGAGAACAAAGACTTTCCAAACAATGCGCTACAAGACAACAATCTCGGCACAGGTACCTATGCAAAAGAAGAAGGTGAGGTTGGAATGGGTAGCTATATGAACGATGCTAAGCTAATAGCTTTCTTCGGACGTATTAGCTATGACTGGAAAGGGCGCTACATGTTGACCGCTTCTTTGCGCCATGAAGGGTCGTCAAAGTTTGGTAAAAACCACAAATGGGGTAACTTTCCTGCCGTTAGTATCGGCTGGAGAATCTCGGATGAACCCTTTATGCAAGGCACAAAGAGTTGGCTAACTGACTTGAAGTTGCGTGCAGACTATGGCGTAACGGGCAATCAGAACTTCGACAGTTACAAATCGTTGAACACCATGTCGGGCTTCGGTTATTATATGTATAATGGCAAATACTATCAAGTTTGGGGCCCAGGAAAGAATGTAAACCCTGATCTTCGTTGGGAAAAAGGCAAGAACTGGAACATCGGTTTGGACTGGACGTTGCTCAAAGGAACGCTCTATGGCTCATTCAACTATTACAACAGACGGCAACAAGACTTGTTAGGTGACTATAAAGTATCTATTCCTCCTTACCTGTTTGACCAGACATTTGTGAACGTTGGTACAATGCGTAACAGCGGATTTGAGTTCGATATTACTTGGAATGCGATTAAGACAAAGGACTTTAGTTACACCGTTAACGTCATAGGTTCTACCATGAGCAACAAGTTTGTGGACTTCAGTAACTCACAGTTTGTCGGTCAAAACTACTACGATGTGGTTAGTCCTGAGGACCCATATCCATTCCATACGTTGCAAAGAATTGAGAAAGGAAAGCGCATTGGCAACTTCTATATGTTGAAGTATGCCGGCGTTGACAAGCAAGGACGATGGATTGTTTATGACAAAAACGGCGACCTTGTGCTGGCAGATAACGCTACTGACGACGACAGACAGTATGTAGGCAATGGACTTCCACAGTTTACTGGCTCCATGACGCATACATTCCGTTACAAAAACTGGGATGCATCGTTGTTCTTCCAAACCGCTTTGGGCTTCAAAATCTTCAACATTCATGATTTTTATTATGGCACAAAGAACTTCCAAGGCAACGTAATGGACAAGGCATACAGCAAAAACTTGCTGGTTTCTCAGAACCCCATTGTGTGTGATTACTTCTTAGAACCAGGCGATTATCTCAAACTTTCGTCTATCAATTTAGGCTACTCTTTGAACCTAAATAAGAAATATATCGATGCCATTCGCATCTATGCAACCGTAAGTAACCTGTTCACTATCACAAAGTTCTCGGGCATTGACCCATCAAACTATCAGATAAACGGACTAAATCCGGGTGCAACTGGGTCACGTACTTACTATCCATCTACACGTCAATTCATGCTTGGCATGCAATTAGACTTCTAAAATAAATCAACTTTTATCAGACGATTATGAAAAAGAGTATTAAATATGTAGCGTCGATGCTGCTGGCTTTCAGCCTTGTTGGGTGCACCGATTTAGGCGAAACGCTCTACGATCAGATTGACTCTAACAACTATTATAACACCAAGGAAGACGTCATTCGCTCCGTCTTCCGCCCATTTGAACACGGTTTTTGGAGTGTTCAGAGTCGCCAAGTGCTCAATGAGGAGACCGCAGACCAATTAATTACGCCCACAAGAGAAGACTGGTGGGACGACGGAGGACGCTGGGCTCGCCTGCATAGGCATAAATGGTTGGTCACAAACGGCGAGGCACAGGCCGAATATAACGGCTGTTTCCAAGGCATTATGCAAGCGAACTTGGTCATTGAAGACCTCGATAAGCTCAGCGCTTCGCAATTTGGTTTCTCCGATGCAGAGTTCAATAACCTCAAAGCACAGAACAGAGTGTTGCGCGCTTGGTTCTATTTACGCCTCTTAGATGCATTCCGTCATGTTCCATTTGCTACGAGTTATTATGATTTAAGCAAGAATATTCAAACGCAAGTTCCCCCCAAACAAATCTACGATTTCATTGAGAGCGAACTGAAAAATGCCATCCCCCTGTTGGCCAAGAAAACCACTTTGGGCGGCAATCAGAACCATCAAGGATCGTGGACACAAGCTGCTGCAGCTGCCTTGTTGGTGAGATTGTATCTCAATGCCAAGGTTTACATCGGCGAAGACCACTACAATGACTGCGCAACGGTGGCACAAGCCATCCTCAATGGCACCTATGGCACCTATCAGATTGGCAGCCGTTGGGACGAAGCTTTCGATTGGAACAACCAAACCAGCGACGAGGTTATCTTTGCATTCCCCGGTTCTGAAGGCTATTCTCACTGGCATTATGGTGGCGATATGTATTGGTGGTCGGTGCCATCTAAAGCCAACGAGTGGCTGAAGGACACCAAAAACAAGCAAGGTTCGCACAACATCAAATACTCGGCATCGCCCAGTTTGCGCCCCAATGGTACGGCTTACACCTTTGAACTCGGCCGTCCGATTGCCCGTTTCAAACAATATCCTTCAGACTATCGTTTGCAGAAATACACCAATTTGGGCAACAACAAGCGCGAAGGTATGTTTGTCTATGGCAAGATTGCCTACCAAGATGCCAACGGAAACACCGTTTATTTGAAAGACCACAACGGCAAATTCACGCTCGATTTGCGCGATGCTGTCGGCAAGTTTGGCGCAACAGACGGTTCGCAATGGCTATCAACCAGCGAAAGTTCTTTAGAGAATGGCGACGACAATTCGGGGTGGATGTTTGCGAAATATCCCCTCTATTCCGACCAAGAGAAAGGCATGTTGGAGGCCGATTACTGCGAAATCCGTCTGCCCGAAATCATCTATAGCTTGGCCGAATGCAAGCTCCGCGCAGGCGATACCACAGGTGCTGCGCAACTGTTGAATTCCGTTCGCAAGCGCAACTATCCTGCTTCCGACTGGTCAACCGTGCTTTATGCACCCGCAGGCAGTGCCACACTCGACATGAACGAGATGCTCTTTGAATGGGGACGCGAATTCTTTGCCGAAGGACGCCGCCGTGTTGACCTCATCCGCTTTGGCAAATTCCAAGATGCTTGGTGGGATAAGGAAGCCGATTCTGACAAGCATACCGAGATATTCCCCTTCCATACGGACATCATTGGGGCTGCACAAGGCAACATAAAGCAGAACCCCGGCTACGGAGAATAAAATTAATTCAACAGCACAAAAGGTCTTATGCAACAATGGTTCAGAAGAAAATCAACCGCGAAGGAGAGGGTACAAGCAACCCTTTCCTAAGCCGTTGAGCAGCAACGCAATAAAGATTGGAAAATAAAAGCATACAGATTGTCGCGCAAAATGGTGCAGTTTCACACGCAATATGCACGCTATTACAGCTCAAAATGCTATCTTTTGCAAATCCTTCCCACGCCATTTGCCATTCCGCTTCGTCCGCTTTAAGCAATCATTGATGCAAAGACCCTCATAAAAAAATATTGATGATATGAAGAAACTATTTCAATATGCAGCCTATGCACTGCTTGCCTTGGTTGCACCCACGGCACTCCAATCGTGCAACGACGACAAAGATATTGTCATTATCGAAGGCGAATTGCCTTTAAAGTTAAATCATCTCTACATGGTTGGCGATGCAACGCCGGCCGGATGGAACATTGGTGCGCCAACAGAAATGACGCTATCGCCCAACGACAAATTCATTTTCACCTACGAAGGCAAGCTCAAAGTGGGCGAAATGAAATTGCCTTTAACCAAAGGAGACTGGGGTGGAACCTTCATTTTTGCGCCCGAAAGCGGCACCGAAATCAATGAAAATGGTGTGGCAAAAGATGGCATTGAGGTGCGCAAAGAGAATGGAAACGATGCCAAATGGAAGGTGACAAAGGCGGGCATGTATAAGGTTTTAATCGACCTCCGCAACTATAAAATTCAAGTAACCTATAATGGTCCCGAGCCCGTTACGCCCATCGTCTCTACAAAATTAGGTATGATTGGCAGTGCAGCTCCTTGCGGATGGACCGACAATGAAAGCAATGTTACGATGTTTACCAAGACATCTGACACGCCACTTCAATACACTTACACCGGCCATCTCAACACAGGCGAGTTGAAATTGGTGTACAGTGGCACCACAGTTGCAGGCTATGCCGGTCCTTATCTGCAAGCACCCGACGCCGGTGTAACACTCAATCACACGGGTGTTTCGAAGCAAGGCATGGAAATAGGCGGTGCCGATAACAAGTGGAATGTGACCGAAGCCGGAACCTATAAGGTGGTATTCGACCTCACCAAACGTGAAATCAAGGTTGAATCGTTCCAACCCTAAGTGCAATTCAACAAACAGAATAGGGGAGGGGAGACCCACTTTATAATAAGATGTAAGGGCTTTCGCCACCCTCCCCACCCAACATCAACCAAAAATGAAGAAAACATTTATACTCTACATGGCAGCAATCTGTCTCTTGACAAGCTGCAACAGCAACGAATGGGATGTGACAAGCGACCTTAGTGTCGACAAAGTTGATCCCACAATAGGACTTACTCCGCTGGCAGAAGCACCCAATATGGACCATGCTCCCTTATATTGGAGCGTGTATGGTGCACTGCGTCAGCAAGAGAAAGATAATTCTTTTCCCAACATCTTCACCGAAACCGATTGGGATAACGCCATTGATTATGTGGCCAACAACTTGAAATCCCACGGCTATGACATGCTCGTGACCGACGGATTTGCCTCCATGAGCGGCGATAACGGCTATATGACGCGCTACAGTCACACGCAAAAAAGCGACAATTCTCCCGAAGTACAACTGTCAACTATCATTAGCAAACTCCATGCAAAAGGGTTGAAATTGGGAGTCTATGACAGCCCCTTTTGGCTACATTATACCAATGCCGATGCCATAATTCCCGGCACAGACAACATCACTGTGGGCAGTTTGCGCTACGATCCCAAGAAAGATAAAGACGTAAAGCACCCTGCAAAGAACGATTATTTCAGCTGGGTGGTGACCGATCATCCCGGTGCTGAGCAATATTTTGAAGGCTTCTTCAAACATTATTCGGATATGGGTGTGAGGTTTATCCGCATGGATTTCCTCTCATGGTATGAGGATGGCATGAACTATACCGACATCATTGATAAAGGTTATGGCCGCGAACGCTATGTGAAGGGCATGCAATGGATTAACAAATATGCACAGAAATATGGCATATACGTGTCGCTTGTGATGCCACATCTCAAGAATAATGCCATCATTGAGAAGTATGCGGGCAACATGATTCGCATTGATGCCGACGCATTGGAAGGCGGATGGTATCGCTTTTCCGAAAACAATCGCGGCAGTTTGCGTGGCGGATGGCCCAATTCCGAGAATGCTTTCGATGGCTTTATCAACTGGTCTAAGATTTCAGGTCGCAAGAAAGTACGTCTCGATGGCGACTTCATTCGCATCGGAAGCTATGCCGATGACAATGAAAAGATGAGCGTAGTGTCGCTGCCTTTGATGGCTGGCGGCCCCATTTCCGTCACCGATATGCCCACAGGACACGACTTAACGTTCTTCCAAAACGACGAGATGCTCGCCCTACAAAAGGATGGTTTCGTTGGAAAACCATTGGAAAGGAACCTCTGGTCAGTAGATGGTGAGCTGTGGTATGGGCAAATGAAGGACGGATCTTGGGTCATTGGACTCTTCAATCGAGAGAAGAATGCCGACACACGTAAGCTCGATTTAAACCAAATCGGTTTGCATGACACTTACAATGTGCGCGACTTATGGGAACATAGCAATAAGGGAACGGTCAAAGGTACTATCGAAGCAAACGTTCCTGCGCATGGATGTAAGATCTATAAACTTACTAAAGCTAACTAAATTTTGTATAGGATCATAACAGATAAGATATGAAAAAGAAAGTTTTTAGCACTGCATTTGCAGCCATTTTCTTGGCTTTGCCCGCGTCACTTGACGCACAAACGGTGACATCGCCTAATGGAAACATCGTCGTAACGTTCTCACTTCAAAACGGAGGCGTGCCTACTTATGAGATGACCTATAAGAAAAAACCGGTCATCTTGCCGTCACATTTGGGTTTAGAACTCAAGAAAGACAAGCACGTAAGCAAAGGAATGAATGAGACAAATCTGATGGATGGTTTCACAGAAACAGCTCATAAGACCACCACTTTCGATGAAACTTGGAAGCCTGTGTGGGGAGAAACGGCCACCATTCGCAATCATTACAACGAACTTGAGGTAGACCTCAACCAACCAGAGAGCAAGAGAAACATCGTTATTCGTTTCAGAGTGTACAACGATGGCATGGGGTTCCGCTATGAATTTCCGCAACAAAACGAGCTGAACTATTTCATTGTGTCGCGTGAACGCACGCAGTTTGCCATGGCAGGTGACCATACTGCCTACTGGATTCCAGGCGATTACGACACCCAGGAATACGAGTCTGTCATCTCAAAGCTGTCAGAAATCCGCGGAAAGATGGAAGAAGCTGTGACCGAAAACTCGTCACAAACTCCCTTTTCACCCACAGGTGTACAGACATCTTTGCAGTTAAAGACCAATGATGGCCTCTACATCAACCTGCATGAAGCCGCATTAATCAACTATCCTGCCATGCATCTCAACCTCGATGACAAGAACTTTGTCTTCGAAAGTTGGCTCACTCCCGACGCAGTTGGCAACAAAGCCTACGTCCAAACGCCATTCAATACACCATGGCGTACCGTGATGGTGAGCGACGATGCACGCGATATGTTGGCCAGCAACCTTATCTTAAACCTCAACGAACCCTGCAAAATTAAGGACACAAGCTGGATACATCCCACGAAATATTGTGGTGTTTGGTGGGAAATGATTGCGGGAGGCAAGCCCTGGGCCTACACCTTTGATGTGCCTTCTGTGCACCTTGGTGTGACCGATTACACCAAAGTGAAGCCCAATGGTATTCATCCGGCCAACACAGCCAATGTGAAACGCTACATTGACTTTGCTGCAAAGAATGGTTTTCAGCAAGTGCTTGTCGAAGGATGGAACATTGGTTGGGAAGATTGGTTTGGTCATTGGAAGGATAATGTCTTCGACTTTGTCACCCCATATCCCGACTTTGACATCAAAGAACTCAACGAATACGCACACAGTAAGGGTGTAAAGCTCATGATGCATCACGAGACTTCGGCCTCAACTGACAACTATGAACGTCGCATAGACGCGGCATACGACCTCATGAAGAAGTATGGTTACGATGCCGTTAAGAGTGGTTATGTAGGCGATATTATCCCTCGTGGCGAGCATCATTACAGTCAAAACACCAACAATCACTACCTGCGTGCCATCCAAAAGGCAGCAGAAAAGCATATTATGGTGAATGCACACGAGGCCGTTCGCCCCACAGGTTTGTGCCGAACCTATCCTAACTTGGTCGGAAACGAGAGCGCACGTGGCACCGAATACGAAGCTTTTGGCGGCAATGCACCCTATCATACGCTCATTCTTCCATTCACTCGTCTGCAAGGAGGCCCAATGGATTACACGCCAGGTATCTTAGAAACCAAGATGAACAAGTGGTGTGACAACCAAAGTTACGTACACACTACGCTCGTAGGGCAATTAGCTTTATACCTCACCATGTACAGTCCATTGCAGATGGCAGCCGACCTTCCCGAGAATTATGAGAAATATAACGATGCATTCCAATTCATTCGCGACGTGGCTTGCGACTGGGATGACTCGAAATATCTTGAGGCTGAACCTGCAAAGTATATCACAGTAGCACGCAAAGCCAAAGGAACCAACAACTGGTTCGTAGGTGGAAAGTGCGATGCCGACGGTCATTTGTCGACCATCAAATTCGACTTCCTCGACAAAGGACGCACCTATACGGCCACCATCTATGCTGATGCGGCCAACGCCCACTACGATAAAAATCCGGCAGCCTATACCATTACGAAGCGAAAGATTAAGAAAGGCGACACCCTTAAGCTGAAAGAAGCGCCCGGAGGTGGCTTTGCTATTAGCCTCATTGCTAACAAATAACCCCTCAAACAACATAAAAACAACGAAGCAGGAATGCGGTTCTATACCCACATTCCTGCTTTTTTCATGCCCTTTTTACTGCAAACCATGCCATCAATGGCCACAATATGCCCTAAAAGGCCCTTTAAATGCCCGCTAAAAGGCGATTAACCTTCCCCAGCAGCATCCCATAAAGAAAGGTGAGAACGCAGCCCTACACCAACCATGCAGCTACGATCTCACCCCATTTCGTTGCGAAAACCGATGCGTTCCTGCGCTTAGAGTTGCGCTTCTACAGCCTTTTCCACTTCTTTCATATCCACGGTAGGCTCAAAACGAGCTACAACCTTACCCTCACGATCAATCAAAAACTTCGTGAAGTTCCACTGGATATCGTTCTGTTTGCGCGGCTCCGCATTGGCTTTGTTATAAAGATCCTCCATCACCTTCACCAATTTCGCTTCGTATGCACCACCGGCATAGCCCTTTTCTTCCTTCAACCAAGTAAACAAAGGCAACGCATTGGCGCCATTCACATCGCTCTTTTTAAACTGAGGGAAGTCGGTTCCAAACTTCATTGTGCAAAATTCTGTCACCTCTTCATCGCTACCTGGCGTCTGATGTCCAAACTGATTGCAAGGCACATCCAATATTTCAAAGCCCTTATCACGCAGCTTTTTATACATTGTTTCCAATGCTTCATACTGCGGTGTGAAGCCACATCCCGTTGCAGTATTCACAATCAAAAGCACCTTTCCTTTATAATCAGCCAAACTAACGCTGTTGCCCTTCTTATCGGTCAAACTGAAATCATAAACTGTTTTCATTTCCTTTTGTTTTTTATTCGTTGTGATGTTAAACATATTCCGTGCCAAACGACCATCTTTTTCAAAATCCTTGTCCAGCCCGTCTTTGTCATAATTCAATGCCATCTTATTACAATTTAAATTTTCTTTGTGGAAAAATCTTTTCTATGTCTGCAAAGATAGTGTTTTTGTTACGGCATACAAAGAATGCATTGAAAACTTTAATACTTTTTAAACTAAAATCGTTTACGATGTAGTTTCGCGCATTTTGAATGACACTTTTGCGATAACAGGCTACCATTCACCCAGAAAGCAAGGATTTCCCCACATTGCTTTTCAATACAAAAAATGAGATTTCTGCCTCCTAATCCACAGAAGAACCAATGCAAAATGACAGACAGCACCCTAAAAGCAAACCATCTATACACCCCATTATTGTCAATAAATCCTACCAAAAAACACCTCCTCAAAACTCCTCCAAATAGAAAATCCGACACATCAAAACACGCCTTTTCGCACAAATCCACCAACCTTTACTCCTAAACCCTATGTCTTTCGCGAATAAAGTCTATCACTTTTGTACACAAACACATCCGTTTTGCTCACAAATTCAACCTAAAAAACAAGGCAAAACAGCCCCTTTTTCTCACTTTTCCACCATCAAAATCACCGGAAAGACCGCTCTATTCTATTATCATGTTGACTACAAGACGATTAGAACACACGCTCCTATTTCGCCCATACGCCATCCATCGCCTCGCCATTTGAAATAAACAAACTACAGAAAGCCTTTTGTAAAGGAAAGTGATTGTGCTACCTGCCCCACAAACAAAAGAAAGATTTAACCCTCAGCCGTCAACCAAAAATGAGCTTTAGTGAACCAACAATTCAGAAAAAAAAACTACCTTTGCACAGATAGCAAAACAAACAAGGACATGATTTTATTAAGCTTCGACACCGAAGAGTTTGATGTGCCGCGCGAACACGGCGTCGACATCTCCTTAGAAGAGGGCATGCGCGTGTCTATTGCGGGCACAACACGCATCTTAGACATCCTGAAAGCCAACGGCGTGCAGGCCACATTCTTCTGCACCGGAAACTTTGCTGCGCACGCACCCCACATCATTCAGCGCATCATTGATGAGGGACACGAAGTGGCTTGCCATGGTGTTGACCACTGGCAACCCAAAGATGACGACGTGTTTCGGTCGAAAGAAATCGTTGAACGCGTAGCTCAACGGCCCGTTTATGGCTACCGACAGCCCCGCATGTTCGCCGTTTCCGACCACGATATTCAGGCCGCCGGCTTTCAATACAATTCATCTTTGAACCCAGCCTTTATTCCAGGGCGCTACATGCACCTGCGAACTCCGCGCACATGGTTTATGAAAGATGGCGTCATGCAGATACCTGCGAGCGTCAGTCCCCACCTGCGCATTCCGCTTTTTTGGCTGGCTTTGCACAATTTCCCCGAGCGCTTATACCACCGTTTGGCACGACAAGTGCTCCGCCACGATGGCTATTTCGTTACTTATTTTCATCCTTGGGAATTTTATGCACTGAAAGAACATCCCGAATACAAGATGCCTTTCATCATCAAAAACCATAGTGGCGAAGCGCTATCTGCCCGACTTGACCGCTTCATCAAAGCCATGAAGCGCGACCATCAGCCATTTGTCACCTTTAAAACATTTGTCGATCAACAGCGAAAAAACAATGATTAAACTCGCAACCGTTTCGCCCTGCTTCAACGAAGAAGAGGGATTGGCGCTGTCGGTAGCCAAACTCACCGACCTTTTTCAAGCGCTGATTGCCGAAGGAAAAATAGCTCCCGACTCGATGATTGTGCTGGTTAACGATGGCAGTCGCGACAAAACCTGGGACATTATTTGCCAATTACACCATGACAATCCGCTCATTCGGGGCATCAACCTATCCCATAACGCCGGCCATCAAAATGCCATCATGGCCGGAATGATGACGGCTAAGAACTGGGCCGATGCCGTTATCACGCTCGATGCCGACCTGCAAGACAACTATCGCAAATGTATTCCCGAAATGGTTGATGCTTTCTTGGCAGGCCACGACATTGTCTATGGCGTGAAAGTGTCGCGACAAGCCGACCCATTGCTCAAACGCATGTCGGCCCAAACCTTCTATCATCTGCAGAAAACCATGGGCGTTGACAGCATTTTCAACCATGCCGACTTCCGCCTGATGAGCCGAAAAGCCCTGCTGATGCTGGCCGATTACAAAGAACGCAATCTCTATTTGCGCGGTTTGGTGCCCCTCATTGGTCTGTCATCAACCACCGTTGACGACGAAATCAGTGCGCGCGAAGCAGGCCATTCCAAATACACGGTGCGCAAGATGATGCATTTAGCACTTGATGGCATCACCTCGTTCTCGGTGAAACCCATCTATTTCGTGGTCTATTTAGGCTTGTTCTTCCTGCTCATCAGTTTGGGCATCGGCGGCTATGTCATTCATTCTTTCGTGGCACACACCGAGGTTGCGGGCTGGGCTTCTATCATTTTAAGCATCTGGTTGGTGGGAGCCATGCTCATGATGGCCATCGGTGTGGTGGGCGTTTACATCGGAAAAATCTACGAAGAAGTGAAACACCGCCCACTTTATCACATCAGCGACATCTTAGATTAAGCCACAACACATGCAAAAGACGCTTCAACCCCTGTGGCAACGCTGGCAAAACGACTTTTGGCGCGTGGCACGTTTCGGGCTCACGGGCACGCTTTGCTCGGCACTTCACTATGGCGTTTATTGTCTTTTTCTGCTGTTCTGCTCGGCCACATTAGCCTATACGGCCGGCTATGGCGTGGGTTTGGTGGCCAATTATGCCCTCACCACCTACTTCACCTTTCAAAAAAAGCCCACGAAACACAATTTATTGGGCTTCGTGGGCAGTCATATTTTGAACTATTTCTTAGAGATAAGTCTGCTGCATCTGTTCCTATGGATGGCCGTAAATCAATGGTTTGCTCCCATTTTAGTAATGGCTATTGCCGTGCCTGTCAACTTTCTGCTGTTGCGTTTCATATTCGTTCGTAACAAGAAATGATTTGCTCGGCCACGTTTTGGTTCTCAAATCGTTTCACATACTGCCGACTCTTTTCCACCATTTCTGTGCGGTTCTGCATGGCTTTCTCCACAGCTTCGGCCAACCCTTTGGCATCATCGGCATCCACATAGAGGCTATCGGGGCCACCAGCTTCTTCCAAACAGCTGCCCTTTGCAGCCACAACGGGCAACCCACTCTGTATGGCTTCGATAATAGGGATGCCGAAACCTTCATAACGAGAGGGATAGATAAAGGCCTCAGCTTGCCTGTAAATGGCTGGTAAAAGGTTGTTGGGAATGCCTTGAATGAAATGCACTCTGTCGCCAATGCCCAAAGATTGAATAGCACTGTCGAGCTTCTTTTGGTAGGAAGTCTTCCGTCCCACCACCACAAGGTGCATATCATGGGGCAGGAAGGGGAGCGCTTCAATGCCTAAAAGAATATTTTTGCGCACCTCAACCGTGCCCACATTCAAGAGATAGCGCGCCGGAAGCTGATAGCGTTGACGGGCTTCGGCCAACGCATCTTCGCCAACAGGCTGGCTGAAATAGCTGCCACAACTTTGATAAACCAAATCGATTTTATCGGCAGGAAAGTTGCTATAGTGCAGAATGTCGCGCCGGGTACACGCGCTGATGGCTACAATACGCGTGGCTTCTTGCAACATCTGATAGAACTTCAGTTTGTAAATAAAGGCATCTATCGCGGGATAGAACTCGGGATGGCGCAGGAAAATCAAGTCGTGCACCGTCACAATGCCCGCAATTCCCGCCTTCTTAAGTCCGAAAGGCAGCTCACCCGAAAGGCCATGATAGAGCGAAACGCCATCTTGCTGCAACCGTTTCACCACACCATGCATGCGCCATAGGTCGCGTTGCAAGCGCAGATGCAAATGAGAAGGATAAACAAACGTCACATTCTCTGCCGGCAAAACTTGTTCGCGCAACACCGCTTTTCCGTCGTCGGGTGCATACAATCGCAACTGCGTTTGGGGCAAAAGGGGCGCCAAATCGTTAATCAACGTGCGGCCATAACTACCCAATCCGGTGCCATTGCGCACAATGCGCTTGGCATCATAACCTATCCTTGCATACTTATTCATGACTGTTTTCATTTAAAGGAGCATAATCTTTCGTGTATAACTCATAGCAAAGGCAAAACCAAAGCAGGCTAATGGGCAGCGCACGCAGTGCATAAGGCTGGATAATGGCTGTGCGAATGGCTTTCGGAATGAGGTCACTGTTGCCCATTCCCGACAGGATAAACACAAAAACCATGAGCCAAACTGCCCATTTGCCACGCTCGAAAGGTGCCGAAACATACCATATCGCCGCACCTAACAGCGCAATAATATAGCCACTTGACTCGCTTCCGGTGCTGAAAAGAATGATAAACATGAGCACAGAGGCTAAGATGGCTTCACGAAAAGCGAGGTGCTTATATTGCGAAAAACGCAGATAGGGTAGGGCAAAGAGCGCCATTCCAGGCACAATGAGCCACAAATCGGAATAGTTTTCGCAACCGGTTGTGCGGCGAACCATCCCCAAGAGCGAGATGTTCTGCATCAATGCGTGCAGGTTTTCGGTGTTCTTTTCGGCCAAACAAACCCACCATTCGTGGTATTGTGCCACAACATAGTGAGGCGAACTAATGAGCATCGGCAGACAAAATAGCACCACCGACCACAGCAACCACCAAAGAACGAACCGTCCTTTGTGGCGAGAAAAGAGGAAAAAGGCCAGCCCTACCACGCCATAGAGCTTCACCAATGTGCCCAAAACAATGAAAAAAGCCGCCCAAGGCTCTTGCTCTTTCTCCACTAAAAAGAAGGAAGAGAGCACCATTGCGGCAATGGCGATGTTGAATTGTTGCATAAACAAAGCTGTCAACAAGGCAAAACCGCAAAACCAATAGATGAAAACTTGCTGGCGATGGGCGAGCGTTGACCGATAGATAGCTGCGTAAAGCCACAACGTTAAGCACAACAACCAAAACAGAAGCCCCACCCAATGGGGCAGCAAAGCAAAGGGAGCAATGATCAAAGAGAACAACGGTCCATAATGATTGACGTCAAAATATTCGGCCGGATAGGCGGCATAGAGCGACGTTTGCTGCCAAGTGTGCCAAAAAACACCGCGGAAAATCAGGAAGTTATTGTCACTTCGGTGATATTTCAGCATGCCAACGAGGGCTAAAATCGTCCAGATGCTTAATAAAAAATAACGGTTTTGGAAAATCGGATGGCGCAAAAAGGCCTTCAGTTTGTCGTATATCATCATTGTTTTTTGTTGTTAACATGCCCTATTCCGACCGCTTTGCAGGGCAAAGGGCAAGCCTACGGGGCATGGTTTGAGATGCAATAGTGCAAAGTTAAACATTAAATTTGGTTCTATTCCGCAGGAATGCAAAAAATAAATCATTCGCATAGAGAACGATATTGTAGCCTTTTCCACCATCATTTCTTCGCACTGATGACAGCAAACCCTACAAACAACTTGCGCTTTAATTTGGTTTTCGCTGCAAAAATGTGTAACTTCGCAAAAGAATAGAAAGATTAAAGTTCGAAATGAAGCATGTTTTGCAATCGAAATGGGGCAGTAGCGTTGCCCTGATATGTAATATTTTGGGAGCTTATGTGCTCTACTTCATCGCACGACTCATCTATGTTTTCAGCAATTGGAGCTATTTTTCGGAGGGGTTTTCAGGGGCTACTATCGGACAATGGATAAAAGGTAGCTTACTGTTTGATACCACAGCGATTGTCTATACACATATACCTTATGTGTTGTTGATGCTCTTTCCGCTTTGGATGAAGGAGCAACCGGGCTATCAAAAGCTATGCAAATGGGTGTTTGTTGGCGTCAATTCCGTCGCCTTAGCCATCAATTTAGCCGATGCAGTTTACTTTCCTTTCACCCTAAGACGCACCACAATGAGTGTGTTTCAAGAATTTAATAACGAGCATAATCTCGGGAGTATAGTGCTCCATAACGCCTTAACACATTGGTATCTTGTCGTGGCTTTTGTTCTTCTTGTGGCCCTCATGCAACGGCTTTATGTGATGCCTCGCACCACGATTGCCACGTTTTCAACGCCCAAAAGCCGCTGGATGTATGGATTGCAGCAGTTTGTTTGTCTTGCCATTGCTACCGTAGGCATCGTCGCTGGCGCACGAGGTGGCTTGCAATCTGGTGTGCGTCCCATCACCATCAGCAATGCAAACCAGTTTGTTGAGCGCCCAACTGACTGTGCAGTGGTGCTCAATACGCCCTTTGCTTTGTTGAGAACGATAGGTAAGGCCGACTTTGTGGTGCCGAATTATTATCCGAACGTGCAGGCAGCAGCGCAGGTTTTCAGCCCCATTCACATGCCCGATAGCACACAACCGCGCAAGAAAAACATTGTGATTTTGATTGTTGAGAGCTTCGGAAGAGAATATATCGGTGGCTTTAACCGTGACTTTTTCGACGGAAAGTACAAGGGTTACACGCCCAATGTGGACCGCCTCATCGAGAAAAGCTTGGTTTATCGCTACTCATTTTGCAACGGACGAAAGAGCATTGACGGCATGCCTTCCATCCTTTGTAGCATTCCCCGCTTCGGAGAACCGTTCATTTTAACGCCCGCTTCGATGAATGATTACACGGGAATGCCTGGGCTTTTGAGTCAATGGGGCTATCAAACGGCCTTCTTTCATGGTGCCAATCGTGGGTCGATGGGCTTCTTAGCATTCTCGAAAAAGATAGGTTTTCAGCACTATTATGGTCGACAAGACTACGACGATGATAAGCGATTTGGGGGCGATGAAGACTTCGATGGCAACTGGGGAATATGGGATGAGCCCTTTCTTCAGTACTATTGTGCGAAAATGAGCGAGATGAAAGAGCCCTTTATGACGGCACTTTTCACCGTATCGAGCCACGATCCGTTCGTCGTTCCCGCCCAATATAAGAACATTTACAAGGAAGAACATCTGCCAATTCAGAAGTGTATTCGCTACACCGACATGGCGATTGGCAAATTCTTTGCAACAGCAAGCAAGCAGAAATGGTTTAAAAACACGATTTTTGTGCTCACCAGTGACCATACAAACCAAAGCGATCATGCACAATACATGACCGACATCGGTGGCTTTTGCTCGCCGATTATCATCTATGATCCATCGAATGAAATCAAAGCTGAACGCAAAAACGCCATCGCTCAGCAAATAGATATCATGCCAACGCTGCTCCATTATGTGGGATTTCCTAAGCCTTACATGGCTTTTGGCGCTGATTTATTCAATACTTCTGACGACAATACGTGGGCCGTTAACTACCTCAATGGCATCTATCAATACGTGAAACATGGTTATGTTTTGCAATGGGATGGCACGCAAACGAAAGCCATTTACAAGCTAACGGATTTGCTTATGCAACATAATCTCGTGGGAAAAGTGAAAGAACAACAGCAAATGGAAACCGAACTCAAAGCGATTATCTATCAATATATGTACCGCATGGTCAACGATAAACTTCGCCCCAACGCTACAAAAGAATGAAGAAATTTTTTCAACACACTGCTTATTTCATCGCCTATGGCATTTGGTGGTTCCTCTCTTTGCTCCCTTTTTGGGCCTTATACCTGCTTTCCGACGGGCTATACCTGCTGATGTCGCATGTTGTTCGCTACCGACATCGCGTGATTTGGCATAATCTTCGCACCTCTTTCCCCGAGAAATCAGAGGATGAACTCCGCCAAATTGAAAAGAATTTTTACAAGTGGTTTTGCGATTATATCGTGGAAACCGTGAAACTCATCACGATGAGTAAGGAGCAATTATTGAAGCGAATGACCTTCACCGGCGTAGAAAAACTAAATCAATATGCCGCTGAAGGGAGATCAGTAGGCGTGTATTTAGGTCATTTAGGCAACTGGGAATGGATCACTTCGCTGCCCTATTGGACCCAAAATGCCACTTGTTGCCAACTTTATCACCCCTTAGAAAACGAATATTTCGACCGACTTTTCCGCTATGTTCGCGAGCGAAACGGTGCTTATTGCATCCCTATGCAGGAGTCATTGCGCAAGATTTTGGAGTTCAAGAAAGCCAAAAGGCCCGTCATTGTAGGCTACATTTCCGACCAAACTCCCTTTTGGTGGAACATTCATCACTGGCTAACTTTCCTCCATCATGATACACCTGTACTCACAGGAGCCGAGCGAATTGTGAAGCATACCGACCAGGTTTTTGTGTATGGCGACATGAAACGTGTGAAAAGAGGTCATTACAACTGCGAGTTTAAAGTGCTTAGAGAAGACACAAAACGGGCAAAACCTTTTGAAATCACCGATGAATACTTCCGCAGAATGGAACAGTCTATTCGCCAACAGCCCGAGATTTACCTCTGGAGTCACAACCGATGGAAACGCACAAGAGCCATCTTTGACGAACATTTTGAATATGTTGATGGCAAAGTGCGCTTGCAAAAAGGCAAAGATATGATTTGGTAAATCTCAATTACTTCAAGAGAATGGGTTGCATACGGTTTAAAAAGTCGCAATATGCAACGCGCAATCACATCAAAAAAGACTATGATCAGCATCATAACACCCGTGTACAACGCTGAAAAGTTCATCTCCTCGATGATCGATTCCGTGCTTGTCCAAACCTATCAAGACTGGGAACTCATCCTTGTTGATGATGGAAGCAAAGACACTTCGGCAGAGATTTGCAAGGAATATGCAGCCAAAGACACGCGCATCCGTGTCATTCATCAACACAATAGGGGGCCGGCACAGGCACGAAACCGCGCGCTTCGCGAATCAAAAGGTGACTTTATCACCTTTGCCGACAGTGATGATTGGCTTGAACCAACCTTTCTTGAGCAGCTCTTTCAAACGCTAACGCAGGAGAATGCCGACTGCGTGATTTGCGAATTTTTTGAGAACGACACTCAAAAGGAAATCGTTAGAGGAAGCAACACGGGTGCCATTGAGCATCGAACACAGGAAGAAATGCTCTATGCCCTCTATGATTTTAAAATTGAAAGCTATCTTTGGACGATGCTCTTTCGCCGAAAGTGCATCTCAACCCCGTTCTATCCTTTCAAGATTGTAGAAGATTATGCCACCATTTCTTCATGGATGCTGCAGGTGAAAAAGGCCGTCTTCCTGCACGTTCCACTCTATCATTATCGCCAAACCAAGGGTAGTAGCTCGCACGTCACCCATCAAGAAGACGACATCTACTGGCTCAAAGCCATGTTTGTTGTGTATAGAAACATCACCAAACATCATCTTTTGCAACAACATACCAACGAAATCAATCGCTACTTTATAGAGCGAACGATGTGGTACACCCGCAGTCTTGTGCGCACATTGCATTCAGCTCAGGCCTGCATACACTATTTAAAACTCATTGCTTTGCAGCTCAGGCAAATGCAAACACCACGCGAATGGAAGCCCGGCAGGAAACAATACTTCCGCTATTGGCTACTACGTAGCATGCCATGGCTTTACTATCACATCATTTCTTCGACGAAATCGAAAAACGTTGTGGATAGGAATGCAAATCAAACGCTATTTGAGTAAAAACAAAAGTAGCACACATTGCCATGTAATTGCATAGAGAATGCCCAGCAATATGGTGCATATTACCCCATAAAACAATAGCTTTTAATGGATAATAGGATAGCTTTCAGTGCACAAAGCATCATTTCTTCTGCCGCTCTTCCATCAACTTAGCCACAATTTCAAACTGATAACCCGCATCAAGCACTGCGTGAATCAGTCCCGGACAGCCATCCAAGAAACCACGTTTCAGCAGATAGGACTTCACAAAACGATAGAGTGGGCGATAGAACAGCGCCATCTTGCCATAGTTTTTCTTACGCCTACGCGGCACTTCATAGTCAGAATAGGTGTTATTTTTCCGGATAATGTCGGCCACACTATCATTGGCAAGGTGTTCAAATGCAAGATCCCGTCGAGCAGAAGGAATGCGAATAATGCGTCCTTCCACCTCGGGTGAGGCATGAATGACGGGAGGCCAGTTGCATTTCTCGCGCTTTAAGAACCGAAGAATATAGTCAGGATAACAGCTATGCATCATCTTTCCCATGAAATAATTCTTACGTGGAATGGCTATTGCGGCGAAATCGGCTTCGGTTTCGATAGCCTTATAGAGATAGTTGCGCAGGGCTGCCGGCACAATCTCATCGGCATCGACCACCAACACCCATGGACAACGCGCCTGGTCAATGGCAAATTGTCGGGCAGGTTCTACGATACGATGTGCTCCTTTGGGAAAAATCACGACCCTACACCCATAGGCTTTGGCTATTTCGAGCGTATTATCGGTGCTTTCCATATCGCAAACGAGTACTTCATCAAAACCTTTTACCGCTTCAAGCACCGTGGCAAGATGGCGCGCTGCGTTATAGGTGTTGATCACAACTGTAATCCCTTCTGATTGATTCATGCTTGCAAATGTACGCATTATATTCGTGCTTTTGAAACGATGCTGTATAAAATATGTCCTTTTTGCTCCCTTTTTTACCCATATATTTGCGAACATCGCTAAAAAAAATTACCTTTGTCGTAAAAAGAAATCCATCATCAGGCTGGCTGGAAGAAGTTTCTTTTGACGGCCACACATCCCATCATTTTAGCATAACATGAACATTGTTGCTGTCGTTGTCACCTATAACCGCTTGGTTTTACTGAAGCAAAACATTGCAGCTTTAAAGAAACAGACATGCCTCCCCACACATATTGTCGTCATAGATAATTGCTCTACCGATGGCACTGCCGAGTTTTTACAAACCGCAGAAGGCCTCCATGTGATTCGAACAACACAGAACACCGGGGGAGCGGGTGGCTTTTTTGAAGGCATAAAAGCTGCCGTTGCCCTACAAGCCGATTGGATTTGGCTGATGGACGACGACACCATTCCCCACGATGACGCTTTAGAAAAGATGCTTCCCTATACGCATCAACCACAAGTGGGATTCATTAACAGCAAAGTGGTGTGGAAAGATGGTTCGCAACATCTGATGAACAGGGTTGTTTTTGGCCATCAAGAATTGCCTGAAAACGCATCCTTTTCACCTGAAATGCAACAGAAAATCATTCGTAATGGGTCGTTCGTTTCGATGCTTATTCGCGGTGACATGCCGTTTAAAATCGGACTCCCTTATCGCGAATTCTTTATTTGGTGCGATGATTTTGAGTATTCCTACCGCATGTTTTCCCATGGCTTTGTGGGCATTTATGCCGAAGAGAGTGTTGTTCTTCATGCGACAGCCGAGAACTATACCCCCGTTTTAAAAGACATTCGCGGCCAACATGCTTGGAAATTATACTACGAAGAGCGCAATAGAACCTTTATCGATAGGAAGCATAAAAACCCTGTTGTGTTCTTTTTTTCACAGCTTAACAAAATTCGTTTGCAGCGACGTTTGATCAAAAAGCGCCATCTTTCGAAAGAAGAAGAACGCGCTTTGCTTCACCAACTCACACGAGGTTTGTGGGATGGAATATTTTTTCATCCTAAAATAGAATGGATAGATGCAGACGCTTTAACGCAAAAGAACAAATAGATGCAGTCTTTTCAGTCTAAAGAAACGAAGTCAGACGAGCGCCCTTTGCGACTGCTTTTCCTCCTATCGCGCTTTTTAGATGGAGGCATTGACACGGTTCTGTTGGAATATGTCAACCATTTGGCCGACCATCTGCACTACGATGTCACCTTAGGGATAGCCATTTGCTATGGCGATTTGGAGGTTTATCGTCCAAAATTAAGTCAGCGTGTCAAGGTGGTTTACTTCAATCAGAGTCCCTTTCTCACGCGACTTTCACGCCAACGCATTGAGAAAAGAGCTTCTTTTTTTGCCGCAAGCATCGACGAAATACTTTTCGTTCCCCTGCGAAGACTCGCCACACAAAGGGGCATTTACAAGCTATCTCGACAGGCAGATGCCATCATTGATTTTGATTGTCGTGCTTATGCTTTCCTCCATCACATACGAAAACGCAAGATAGCTTTCTTTCATTTCAGCTTCGATCAGGTGCTAAAAAACAATCCAAAGCGCATGAATCGCATGAAGAAAGGGCTTGCCGCATACCACAAAGTGGTAACCATTTCGAGGGCAATGTGTGAAGAAGGCAGGAAAATGTTTCCACAATTCAAAGAAAAATTCATACTCCTTTACAACGCAAAGGATGAACAACTTCTTGCAGAATATGCCGAGAAGACCATTGATAACCCGCTCATTCAGCGGCCTTATCTATTAGCTGTCGAACGTTTAGAGGAGTCACAAAAGGATCTTTCAACGCTCATTCGTGCCTATAGTTTGCTGGTTCACGAGCATCATGTCAGCGAATGGCTCTATATTATTGGTAAAGGAAAGGATGAAGCACAGCTCAAACAGCTCGCAAAGACGCTGCAAGTGGCCGATAAAGTGGTGTTTTTAGGTTTCCAACCCACCCCGCTTCCATGGATTTTGCATTGCAAAATATTTGTGCATAGCGCCAAATTCGAGGGTCTTCCCACAGTGCTTATCGAAGCGTTGCTGCTCGATAAGCTCATTGTGGCAACCGATTGTCCAACAGGTCCACGCGAAATCTTAGACCATGGGCGTTGCGGTTTGCTCACTCCTGTGGGCAATGCGCCGGCCTTTGCTGCAGCTGTTCTTCAACTTCTCAACGATAAATCGCTACAACAACGATTGCTTTCCACGGCAGAAGAGCAGAAAAAGATTTTCACTTTCGCACATATCGACCGGCAACTGCACGCTCTTTTCTTAGGAGAAACAATGTATTAGATGATTAGAAAAAGTGGAGATTGCCACCTATGCAGAGGCTATCTTCCTTACAACAACCATAAATTTCACCCAAATGCAAAAAAAAAATATAGCTTTTCTCATCAGTCTTTTCTTGGATGGCGGCACAGAAACCGTCTTGATTGAATATCTTCGTAACCTCTCTAACACGGGTTTATACAACCTTACTTTAGTCATTGGTTACAACATGCAGCAGAAAGAGATGTTTCTTTCGCGCATTCCCGATGATGTAAAAGTGGTGCATTTGCTATCCAACCCGTTACTGTTAAAACGCTATACGGCCCATTTGATACGGCCTATCAAGTTGTTAGACGAGTTTATACTTAATCCTATCCGACGCTTTATCCTGCGAAGTGCCATCCAAAAACTGGCCAAACAGAATGAAGTTATCATTGACTTCAACCATGCTTTCGGTTCTTTCATGACGCATATTCCGGCGAAAAAGATTGTTTTCTATCATTATTCGCTCACCATCAACCAACAAAATGACCCCACGGAAATGGCGAAATTGCAACAGAAAGCTGGGCGTTATGACTACTTAGTAACCATTTCTAAGGCTATGTTTAATGAGGCATGCCAGTTCTTTCCACAACAAAAAGACAAACTTCGCATGATTTATAACAGCATCAACACACAGCATCTTTTCGATGCTGCCCATCAAAAAGTGGACGATCGGCGCATTGAAAAGCCCTTTATTCTTAGTGTAACGCGCTTAGAAGAAAGGCAAAAAGACGTGACAACACTCATCAAGGCTTATGCGTTGCTGCGCAAAAATGATGGTCACACCGAAGAGCTTTATATCATAGGGAAAGGTGTTTCATTGGCACAACTACAGCAAACGGCACGCGAATGCCACGTGGCCGACCATGTTTTCTTCTTAGGTTTCATGTCCAACCCGCTGCCTTGGACCAAGCAGTGCAGCCTTTTCGTGCAAAGTTCTCACTTCGAAGGGTTGCCAACCACAATGATTGAAGCCTTACTTTTAGACAAGATGATTGTGGCAACCGATTGTCCTACAGGACCAAAAGAAATCCTTAACAATGGGAAAGCAGGCTTGTTGGTGCCCGAAAACGATGCAGAAACGCTTGCAAAAACAATGCACGAAGCACTCACAAACACGGCATTGCAACAGCAAATTGCTGCGGGAAGAGCCGAATATAGCAAGAATTTTACGTTCGATGTGGCAGGAAAACAGCTCACACAGCTCTTTGATGCGTAGGCTTATACACCATATTTTATCTCATTTTTCTTATTCCCATTTTAACGATGTACGATTATTTGATTGTTGGTTCAGGCCTTTTCGGTGCCACTTTTGCTTATTTTGCTCATCAAAAAGGAAAGCGATGCTTGGTGATTGAAGCCCGAAAACATTGCGGGGGAAACCTCTATTGCGAAAAGATAGAGGGGATAAACGTACACAAATATGGCGCACACATCTTTCATACCAATAGTCAACGGGTGTGGAAGTTTGTCAATTCCTTAGTCGAATTCAATCGCTATACCAACAGCCCCATAGCCAATTACCAAGGAGAACTCTACAATTTGCCTTTCAATATGAACACTTTCCATCAGATGTGGGGTGTGAAAACGCCGGAAGAAGCAATGCAAAGGCTTAACGAACAACGAAAAGAGGCGTTGCTACACTTGCGGAATATGGGGATAGATGCACCCAGAAACTTAGAGGAACAAGCCTTATTGCTCATCGGAAAAGACATCTATGAGAAGCTGATTAAGGGCTATACGGAGAAACAATGGGGAAGAAAATGCACCGATTTACCTGCTTTCATCATTCGTCGTCTACCCGTTCGCTTAGTGTATGACAATAATTACTTCAACGATGCCTATCAAGGTATTCCGAAAGGTGGCTACAATCAACTTATCAATCAGTTATTGAAAGATGTGGAAGTGCACACTGAAACCAACTATTTTGAGCATCGACAGGCATTAGATGGGCTTGCTAAAACGAAAGTATTCACAGGGAAAATCGATGAATATTTCGATTATCAGTTGGGCTATTTGCAATATCGCACCGTGAAATTTGAAGAAGAACGTCTGCCAAAAAGCAATTATCAAGGTTGTGCTGTGGTGAATTATACGGATCGAACAGTGCCCTATACACGCGTTATCGAGCATAAACACTTTGAAACTTTCGGTGAAGCGGTTGATAAAAACCCATACACCATCATCTCTAAAGAGTATTCAACAGAGTGGAAACCCGGCATAGAACCTTATTATCCTGTGAATGATGAGCGCAATAACTCGCTCTATCAGCAATACAAACAGCTGGCCGATGCCGAGCCAAACACACTCTTCGGTGGCCGTTTAGCTGAATATCAATACTATGATATGGCACCTATTGTGGAGAAAGTGATGGATATGTTCGATGCAGAATAGTTGCCAATCGCAATCTTTATTTCAACAACTTCGTTGCAAGTTTGTAGGTAAACAGAACCCTCGGATGGGATAAATCCCATTGTTGCACCTCAGTTTGTATCAAATCGCGATGCTTTTTGCTGATATCTTTCAAAGCATTTCCTACAGACTTTCTTAGATATTCGCTTTCGTGTGCTTTGTGTTGACTGATTAATGCAATGGCAATTGATGGATTTTCTTTGAAGAATGGGCGACTTGTCCAAATCCGTAATCCTTCTGTTACCGCACGAATAACATTCGGATTGTCATCATTTAGCCATTCTTTTATAAGTGGCAACGATGCTTCATAGCCCCTATATTTGCAAACTTCATCAAAAGCCTTTGCAAGCATTTCCTGCACTCGCCAATGCTCATCAGTGCTTATTCGCTCCTTCAGAAAGCAAAGTGCGTCGTCATCTTCCGTTGCCAATCTACCCCATATTGTTGTTGCCAACATTCGAATTTGGTAGGCTTCATGCCCCGAAAGCTCACCAGCAAGCTCTGCACATCGCCCCTTTGAGCATGTAGAAATAATCTCATTAGCACTTTCAATGATGTGTTGAAAGCCGTGTTCTATGGACAAAATTCTGTTTAATAAGCTATCAATTTCCATTTTTATTTTAAAATTTATAAGAAAGTAACACACAAAATAACTCCTCCCCACGCCTGCGCATTTCGGCAAATTCCTTTTGCGCTTCTTCTTCAAATGCTCTCTTTCGCTCAATAGCACGTTTAAAACCTGCAATGAGTTCTTCTCTTGTTTTTTCCTTACATGTTATCATATTCTTCCTTTATTACATTGTAAAAATATATTTTTATTTTTACATCGCCAAACAAATAGGTATTAAACGCCCAATAATTGTTTGATTGTATACCCTGTTTGTAGCCTCTTATATCATGAAGAAAAGACAAATCAGGTATCTACCTTTCACCATAAGGATTAATAAGGGGAATAAACCATCTTCAACATAAACAACATTGCTTTACTTATTTTAGAAAATGTCAATAGAATCATTGAAAGCTCTTACTATATAATCCCTACCTATCATTGTTTTTAGGTACTGCTTATTTGGTTAGTAGTGCACTCTATCAATATCTGTCTAAAGCATATCATGTAAAATACTTAATTTTGAGTATTTTTTGAATTTAGAAAAAAATCTACCTTTGCACCGAATTATAATAAATAATATATCATATGATTTTTTCCGTATTTAAACATTCTTTTGGAGTAGGCTTACTGCTCTCCATTGTTGCTTGTTCTAATCAAGATGAAGTTTCCCAACTATCAAACTTAAGTAAGAATTCTAAGGCTGTTGAGTTTTCTGCTCTTTTCCAAGCTCAGAATAAAGAAAATCTGAAGGAGATAATAACAAACTCTAATGTAATTCAAACTCGCTCTTTGAATGCGCAAAATTATGTGTCATTGATGGATGTCGTTAGGGATGATGATCCACTATTGTCAACTTATACAAATGAAGAGAAGCAATACATTAAAGATAATAATCTAACTTACTATGATGTATTAGGATATGATGACGCTGTTCCTAATGAGAAATTTGCATCTTTATTGAATTCACGTGGTGAGGTTCAGGTTGGTGATTCCATTTACCGCATTACACCATGTGGGACTTTCTCTACAAATATTGCAAACCGAAAAGATATAGAGAAGGCATATCAACTTTTACAAGAAGGAGATTCAACGCTTTCTGCTTATCCCAATGTTCATTTTAAGTTACTTTGCCCAGACG
>ERZ772945.22-NODE-22-length-117182-cov-53.289754_pt1 | contig 117182 bp, 107 predicted proteins | sample MGYA00511681_ERZ772945 | MGnify/ENA primary metagenome ERZ772945 (study PRJEB29015, sample SAMEA2737943) | human oral metagenome | biome: human oral; feature: human-associated habitat; material: dental | place: China | collected 2143 ...
CTGTAGAACTGATGCCTGTGGATAACGCAAGCCTTGTTATCCGTGTTTTATCAGCATTTCCCTTATTCAGTCTGAAAAAACGCGGTTTATCCGGCTTGATGATGGTTACCTCAGACGGCCATGATGGAATCCTCCATGCATTGAATAAGGTTTTCCCATATGTTCCCTGGCAACGATGCCAATTCCATTTTGCGAGAAATATCTCGGATAAAGTGCCGAAGAAGTATCAGGCTGGATTCAGAGGGGAACTGCAGGAAATGTTCAACAGTAAAACCATCGAAGCTGCCCGCAAGAAACGAGATGAAATTATTTCCGAATATGGAGATGTAGCCGAAAGGGCCATGTCCTGTCTAGACGAAGGCTTTGAAAGTGCAATGACCGTGATGAACCTCCCATTAGGAATGCGCAGGTTCTTTCGGACCTCAAATCACATCGAACGGTTGAACAAGGAATTGAAACGCCGATCCAAGGTCATCGGTATCTTCCCAAACAAAGCATCGCTCATTCGCCTGATTGGATCTGTTCTGGTCGAACAAAATAGCATTAGCCAGACTCGAAAAGCTATCTTCAGCAAGGAATCCTACCAGAAGTTGACGGAATCGGATACCAAGGAGAAGCTTCATGTCATAGCACAGGAACAAGGAAACTTATTGGCTGCCTGAGTTCCTGATAAAATATTTTGGAAAAAGGGATCAGCTACACAACAAACTGCCTAAAGGTAATTTACACACAAATTAGGACTTGACTGAGGTATGGGATTATGTGAATCAATTCGTAGAGTTCAATCAGTATATCAATTCTCCTATTGCAAACTATCATGGAGAACTTTATAATCTGCCGTTTAATATGAATACGTCCACGAAACTTTGGAATGCAGCCAGTAACATATGTAACAAAGGAATATCCAACTGAGTGGCATCTAGGAAATGAAGCCTATTATCCAGTGAATAACGATCGGAACCAATGCCTATATAAACGCTATGTAGAACAGGCTGCTCGGGAGAAAAAAGTGATATTTGGCGGTCGCTTGGCAGAGTATCGTTATTATGATATGGATGACACGATTAAAAGTGCGTTGGGTTGTGTAGAAAGAAACTGCTCCTGACTGATAAGGCAGTACATCTGTCTCAGATAGATATTAGTTGATATTTTGTGAGAAAAGGAAGCGAATATTATGATTATTACCAAGACGCCATTTCGAATGTCCTTCTTTGGCGGAGGTACAGATATGAAAGAATTTTATGAGGAATATGGCGGCGCTGTGCTATCAACGACATTTGATAAATATTGTTATGTGACGGCTCGCCATTTACCACGTTTTTTTTCGTATACGAGTGAATTTGTCTATTCAAAGATTGAGCGAATTCAAGATATTGCAGAGATTAAACATCCCCTAATTCGTAATTTAATGAAGTTTAAGGATATGCACGAAGTCCGATTATCATATGAGGCAGATTTGCCAGCTCGGACCGGACTTGGCACATCATCTTCTTTTGCTGTGGGTATGCTGAACGCTTTTTATGGAATGAAGGGAAAACGTGTTGATAAACGGCGTTTGGCCAATGAAGCAATCTATGTGGAGCGGGAACTTTGTCAGGAGGCAGGGGGCATTCAGGATCAAATTGCTGCAGCTTTTGGCGGACTGAACCGAATTGATATGTCTAAAGATGGCTATACTGTGAATCCTGTTATAATATCCAATCAACGAAAACAGGCGTTTAATAATAATTTAATGTTATTCTTTACTGGTTTCTCGCGATTTTCTTCTAATATTCAGGAAAGCACTAAGAAAAGTATGAATGATAAGATTCAATCGCTTCTGGAAATGAAGGAACTGGTGAATCAGGCAGAATCTGTTTTAACGGATAGCCATGCGGATCTTAATGAGTTTGGACGGTTGCTGGATTATACATGGCAGTTGAAACGGGGCATATCCAGCTCGATATCGACGGATGTTATCGATTCCCTTTACAAAAAAGCGATGCAGGCTGGAGCCTTGGGAGGAAAATTGCTTGGAGCAGGCGGAGGCGGATTTTTGCTCTTTTATGTAGAGCGGGATAAACAGGCAACTGTTATGAAAGCTTTAGATGGATTGCTTTATGTTCCGTTTGCATTTGAAACAGATGGCTCACAGGTGGTTTACTTTAAAGCAGAGGACTATGAAGTTCCAGCAATTTACCAGAAATGAGAGAGGGAAGTATGGAAGCGATTATCTTAGCTGGTGGTTTTGGAACCAGACTTCGCCATGTGGTTTCGGATGTACCGAAACCAATGGCGCCTATGAACAGTCAGGGGCTTCCCTTTTTACAGGTTATTTTAGACCAACTGAAATTACAAAGGTTTACTCATGTTGTTATGGCCACCGGGTATATGAGTGAAGTGATTGAACAGTATTTTGGTGAAGTGTATCAGGGAATTGCCATTGAGTATTCACGTGAAGAGTCCCCTATGCTTACTGGAGGGGCGATTCGAATGGCTTTGCGGTATTGCCAGGAAGAGCAGGTTTTTATTCTGAATGGGGATACTTTTTTTTCTGTTGACATGCATGGCCTTTTGAAAAACCATCAAGCGAAAAACGCAGATTTATCCATAGCTGTTTGTAAAATGTATGACTTCGATCGTTATGGAACGGTACAATTTGATGAGACCATGCGAATCCAATCTTTTTGTGAAAAACGATATTATTATGAGGGCTGGATTAATGGTGGTGTATATTGCTTGACCCGTTCTTTAGCGACGATGTTTCCGATAGCTCCATTTTCTTTTGAAAAAGATTTTATGGAGAAACGATGTGCTAATGCACGAATTATAGCTTTCCCTACTGAAAGTTATTTTATCGATATTGGAATACCTGAAGATTATGAGAAAGCGCGTAAGAAATTCGGGTAAGTATCAGCGTTAAATTGATAATATTTTGGAAGTAGTTCACCTGCATTACAGTAGATGAATTCGATTTGTAAATTCAAGTTATCAGAATAAAACTTTATGCAGCATAAATCCTGGCACAATTACGAAGCTTGAATGAACAATAACATAAGAGATGTTTTAGCTGATGAACCTTAGTTGGCTTGGACAATATTTAAATTTTCTACACCCAGTGAAGAATTTCAGGAGAACCGATGAAGAAATTTCTGTAAATACGGTCTTCTGTGACAATAAAAACGGACTATTTCACTGATTGTCGTGGTCAAGCGTTTTTGTAACACGAGTGTCCAATAAACTTATGTTGAATACCTCGCTTCGAATGGCGTACGATAGCCGTTATAAGAATGCGGTCGTACATGGTTGTATATGGTATAAGCAAAATGCTCCACTGCGCGATAGAGAGATTCCTCATCTCGATACTCATGAAGATAAATTTCTTCGTTCTCTTTGCGCGCATCTGCGAGTTCTTCGCGCAAGCGACGATTCTCCTTCATAAGCTCTAGATCGTTCTGGGCAGTCAGGTTCTTTGAGGTGTTTTGTTGGCATTCTTCGCTGAATTCTTTGCACCATTTGCTGATGCTTGCTTTTGAGACTCCATACTCTGCTGTCAAGCTTCGGTATGTGCGTCCTTCTTCGATATGAAGCCGGACGATCTATTGCTTGAACTCTGGTTCATAGTGTTGTTGTGACAAGAATCGAATCCCCTTTCATTCGGTGTTTCCCATTAGACATTCCTGTTACAACTTTAGTTTACCACAACAGTTTACGGAACAGGTGGAGTGTGCTAAAATGAGACTTAAAATAGAGGAAGTGTAACTAAGGGAGTATGGACGCATGAATAAGAAACGATTGCTTTCCCTGACGCTGGCAGCCGTGATGGCCGCCGGCACGGCCAGTGCGGCTTCGGCACGCGATGTTGCCCGGGAAACGGCACAGCCTGCAGCAGTCAGGACAGATACACAGACGGCGGACACCGCCGATGCGGATCTGGCAAAACGCTATGTCGAGTCGAAGGATGTCTTTCAGATTGCCCAGCTGCGGAGCAACACCATATCGCCGAACTACCGCCTGTTCAAAGGCGATAAAGTGGAACTGCTCGTCGTGGGATTCCCCGATGGCATCGGCCTCGATGGTTTTACCGTAGGCAAAGACGGCTACGTGCAGCTGCCATACGCCGGTAGCGTCAGGCTGGAAGGCCGGACTCTCGATGAGGCTAAGGCGGTCATCATGGAGCCCCTCGGCCAGTACATCCGCATTCCAGATATGTCGCTGATGATTACCGAGTACGGTCCGCGCAGGGTCTACGTCATGGGCGAAGTCAAGAATCCGGGAATACAGGAAATGGAAATCGACAGCATGAACGCCTTTGCTGCCCTGTCCTCGGCCGGCGGTATCGCGCGGCGCGGCCTGAGCTCGGGCGTACAGGTCATGCGCGTCGAAGACGGCATCATGTACTACCGCAAACTGAATCTGAAGGCCTATACCAAACGTCACGACCTCACGCAGAACGTCATGCTCGAGGACGGCGATATCGTCTATGTGCCAAGATCGAACGGCATCAAGTGGGATCTCGATGTCCTGCCGTATGTCAGTGCGTGGTCGCTTTATAAAGGATTGACTGACTAATTTATTACACGGATAGGTTGCTTTTTGAAAGTCGTGTATTTTTGAGATCTGATTGATAAGCAATATTGAACATGAAGTATGGTGGGGAGCGATAGATGGTATGGGAGAGAAAGATGGCATGAACTTAGGCAGTTGGAAATCATCTTTCTGGGAACAAAAAAAGAGCGTTAGTACAATTGTTGTGGGATGTGTACTTCTGATGATATTGGTAGTGACACTGCTCCCACGACAGTATGAATCGACGACGCTGGTTCAGACCAGGAGCTCTAGCAAGATTGATATCAGCGGGGCAGCCGCTGCAATGGCGGCCTTAGGCGTGGGAAGCAGTTCGGTTTCCAGCCCGACGATGAATTATATCGAGCTTATGAAATCACGCACAGTTCTGGCACCGATTATTGACTCGTTGGATTGGGGCGGTGAGTCAAAAAAACCGGAAGTGAAACAGTTTGTTAAAAATAATTTGGATATTCGCAATACGAAAGGCACCAATCTGATTGAAGTAACGGCGAAAGGCAGGACGCCAGAGGAAGCACAACAGATTTCGCAGAGCGTGGTTGATAATTTTCTAGCCATGCAGACGGATAAAAATCAGCAGACGCAAAGTTTACTGGTCAAGTTCCTGAATGATCGGATTGAAACAGCAAAAAAAGAATCAGATGATGCGGCGCAAAAATTGGCGTTGTTTTCCAGGGAAAACAAAATATACAGTCCCGATGAACAGGCTAAGTTGGCTTTGGAACAATTGAATGCATATGACAAAGTCATCAGCGATATGCAGGTTCAACAGAAATCAGCGCAGGCACAATACGATGTGGCGACAAGCAAGCTAGGAAATCAAAAGGCTGGCGCAAAGGATTATAGTATCAATGATAATGTAACTGTACAGGGGATTCGAAGCCAGATTGTGGCAAAAGAAGTGGAACTCGTTGGATTACGTCAAAAATATACGGACAATCACCCAGAAGTCATTGCAGCGCAACGCCAACTAAAAGAGTTGCGGAATTCGTTGTCAAATGAGGTTAGTGCGGTGGTTGATTCCAATGCTGCCAGCCTTAATACCGCACAGATGGAGCTTGTAAAAAGTCAGGCGATTGCGCAAGCACAAATGGCTGCATCCAGTGCAAGCGAAACTGCAGTGAAAGCGAAACGTGATGAAAAAGAACGCGCAATGGGAACCTTTCCTGATGCGGTTATGCAGTATATGCAATTGGAACGTGACTCCAAGATAAAACAGCAAATTTATACAAATCTTGTCAAAGAATGTGAACAGAATAAGATTCAGGAAGCGATGGATAGTATGGATATCCAAGTAATTGATCCTGCAAATTTACCAGATAAAGATAAGCCGGTTTTTCCAAAGTGGAAGATTATGATTCCATTTAGTATCTTAATTGGTTTTGCCTTATCGGCAATTTATGTCAGACGTACTTATTATAAACGGTATAGGGGTGTTTAATGAAGTACGATATAGCGTTTGTTATTCTAACTTGGAATTCAGCAGCGTATATTGAACGCTGCGTTGATTCCCTTGAGAAAGGGTTTTCCCAGTTGCATATACAGGCTTGTGTTGTTGACAATGGTTCGTCTGACCAAACAGTGGAAATATTGCGCCGAAAACAACAGTTCTGTCAGCGAATATCCTTGGATATTGTTTCATTAAAGGATAATCTGGGAACAACTATTAGCCGAAATATTGGGATTAACAAAGTTCGCGAGAATACGAGATTCATCTGTGTGCTGGATTCGGATACTGAGGTTTCTGAAACTGCTTTTCTGGATATGATTGACGTACTTGAAAACAATCCGCATATTGGGGTTATTGGCCCAAGACTGGAAAGCCCAGATGGAAGTATTCAAAATTCTGGGCGGGCTGTCCCTACTCTGACTGTGAAGCTGCTGAAGGTTTTACCCTTTGCGGCTTTTCGTAAGAAAGGGGAAGCAATGGAGCAAGTAATCCTGTCGCCGAATGGATTGACGCGGGTGGGATATCTGATGTCCGCTTGTTGGCTGTTTCCTAAACACATCGTTGATGATGTTGGTTTATTGGATGAGAATATATTCTATGCCCCGGAAGATGTAGAATATTGCCTGAGAATATGGACACATGGATATGCGGTGGTTTATGATAGCCGCGTTGCTATTCTTCATATCTGGCAGCGACTGTCGCGTAAGCGGCTGCTCAGTAAACACAATTGGGAACATATAAAAGGGCTGCTGTATTTATTTTCTAAGTATAAGTTTTGTTTTCGTAGAAAAAAATTTGATATTCTAATGAGTAAAGGAGTTAGCAAATGAAAGTGTTTTTTATAAACCCGCCGTTTAAGGCAGAATACGGCAAGTTTTCTCGTGAAAATCGCAGTCCTGCTCTTACGAGAAGTGGAACCCTATATTATCCGCTTTGGCTTATTTATGCTGCAGCCGTATGCCAAAAAGATGGGTTTGATGTAGAATTTTTGGATGCTCCAGCAGCACCACTGAATGAATCAGAGGCAATGATGCGAATTGAGCAGGTTGCAGAGGGAACGGAACTTTTTGTTATTGAAACGAGTACGCCTTCTCTCTACTCTGATATTAGATTTCTTGACAAAGTAAAGGAAAAGTATCCGAAGGCTAAGTTTGTTCTTGTTGGCACACATCCTTCGGCTTTACCAGAAGAGACCATTTCCTTGAGTGAAAATATTGATTTTATTGCACGGCGCGAATATGATTATATTGTTCGCGATCTTGCTCGTGGTCTCCGTGACAATACGGATTTATATCAGGTTCTTGGTATCACATACCGTAAAAATAACGAGATACGCAGTAACCCGGATATGCCGTATATTGAGGACATCGATGAAATTCCATTTGCGTCAAAGTTCGTAAAAGAGTATCTTAACTATAAGGACTATTTTTTTGCAGCATCTTCTTATCCAGAGATGCAGATTTTTACTGGCCGTGGTTGTATGGCGCATTGTAATTTCTGCGTTTATCCACAGACGCTGCATGGACATAAGTATCGGTTGCGTTCTCCGCAAAACGTGGTGGAAGAATTCCAGTATATTTCAGATAACTTTTCGGATGTTAAAGAAATTGTTATTGAGGACGATACGTTCACTGCAAATAAAAAGCGGGTTATGGAGATTTGTGAGCTGCTAATTCAAAAAGGACTGCATAAAAAGCTTAGTTGGTTGTGTAACGCTCGTGTTAATTTGGACTTTGAGACGATGCAGATGATGAAAAAAGCAGGATGCCGGCTAATTATACCTGGAATTGAAAGTGGCAATGAAAAGATTTTGCTGAATATAAAAAAAGGTACGAATCTCAAACTGATTCGTGAATACATGGCTAATGCAAAAAAAGCTGGATTATTAGTCCATGCCTGCTATATGGTTGGGAATGAAGGTGAAACGAAGGAAACCATGGAGGAAACCTTTAAGTTGGCACTGGAGCTTAATGCGGATACGGCACAGTTCTATCCGTTGTTGCCATTTCCCGGAACTGAAGCGTATGCGTGGGCGAAGAAGAACGGTTATATTACAGGCCGATATGATGAATACGTTAAAGAAGATGGTACGATTAACTGTGTATTGAATCTTCCGGGGATTACGGCAGCGGAAATGGTTCAGTTCTGCGATGAGGCGCGTAAAAAGTACTATTTGCGTCCTAGCTATATTCTTCATCGACTTTATATGGGTCTGAAGAATCCCGATGACTTGAAGCGCTCAATAAAAGCTTTTGGGCGGATCAAGAGCTTTTTATTCAAATAAGGGGCGGAGTTATGCGACAGCTTTATATTAATGGTCGTTTTTTTTCTCAGCGGATGACTGGTGAGCAGCGGTACGCTTATGAGATGACACGTGCTATGGATGAGTTCCTTGATGCGTATGAATGGGAGGCTGTGACTATTGTTGTTCCTGCTGGGGTAGATATAGATTCGATTATGCCATATAAGAGGATATCTATTCGCCAGGTAGGGCATTTTTCAGGACATATCTGGGAGCAGCTGGAATTGCCATTTTATACATGGGATGGATTTTTGATTAATTTCTGCGATATGGCGCCGGTGCTGAAAAAAAATCAAAGTGTGACGATTCATGACATGGCGATCTATCGTTATCCTGAATATTATACGAGGGCGTTCAAACGATGGCACGATTTCGTTTATCGCTGTGTTTGCCGCCGTGCACGCAGAATTTTTACCGTGTCAAATTTTTCCAGCAGGGAAATGCAGCATTTCCTTGCTGTGCCAGATGAAAAAGTTGTAGTCGTATCTTGTGCTGTCTCTTCTTTTTTTATGGAAGAGGCTGTTTCACTGAATCTTTTGGACAAGTGGAATATTGCTTCCAATGCCAAGGTTCTGTTAGCCGTGAGTAGTTTGAGCCCTAACAAGAATTTTCATTCTATCGTGGAGGCCTTGCAGTACCTGGATTTAGAGGGGACAGAACTGGTTATTGCTGGTGGAGCAAATCCAAAAGAATTTTCAACAAACAGTGATAAAGGCTTAGAACATGCTCGTTATGTCGGGTATGTGACGGATGCGGAGCTGAAGGCGCTTTACCGTCGAGCCGACTGTTTTGTTTATCCGTCATTTTATGAGGGATTTGGGCTTCCTCCCTTTGAAGCGATGGTAAATCATTGTGCTGTGGTGGCTTCGAATACAACGGCTATTCCGGAGGTTTGTGGAGATGCTGTACTTTACTGCGATCCCCATAATCCACGTGATATCGCAGCCAAAATCCATCGAATCCTAACCGATGATTTGCTTCGTATAGAATTGCAGAAACGGGGGGATGAAAAGGTGCATTCCTATTCTTGGCGAAAGAGTGCGAAAAAAATGCTGGATGTTCTTTCGGGATATTGTGGATGAATGAAATGATGGAAAAAAGAAATCGTACGATTGATGTTGCTAAAGGATTTGGCATTATTTTAGTTGTTATGGGGCATTCCGTATCCTTTTTGAAGGATTGGATCTATTTGTTCCACATGCCCTTGTTTTTCTTTTTATCTGGATATTGCTATAGAAACTCCTATCATCAAACATGGACTGATTTGTTTCTTTTGTTGAAGAAACGCTTACAAGGCTTGTATCTGCCGTTTGTTAAATACGGACTGTTATTTGTTTTATTGCATAATTTTTTCTACCATATATATGTTTATTCGAATCCTGAAGTTTGGACTCATAATAAAATGCAATATTTTTATAGTTGGAATGATTGGGTGCATGCAATCTTATCTACGCTTGCCTTTGCCCGGATTGAGCAGCTGCTAAACCCCTTTTGGTTCTTGCCGGCGTTGTTTCTGGCAACTATGGGGTATGCATTTTTTTTATTCTTAGGAAAGACAATAAAAAAAATTCCTTTTTTTGCAGAGATATGTGTAATCGCGTTGTTTTCGATATCCTGTCTAATTGGCATTCAGGAAAATAAAGTTCTTCGGATTATAACAATCAGTTCTTTGGCAATGATTCCTTTTTCATTGGGACGCCTATACCATCAATATATGATGAAAAAAATCCCGTTGAGGAATCCTTTGGTGATGGCGATCTGCTTGCTTGGCCTTTTTTTGGGGCCCCACTACGGATATTTGAATATGGCTAATTTCGATTTTTCATCGGTTCCTTTTTTTTTGATTATGTCTATCATGGGAATCTATATTTTCCTTTCTGTTTCCTGTATGTTTTCTGAATCGAAAAAAATGATATATATTGGCCAACATACAATCGAAATTATGGCATGGCAATATCTTTCCTTTAAGTTGATATCTCTTTTTATTATTTTTTTTGAAAATAGACCAATCCGCGATTTGGGTTATGCTACATTGAATTATGGAACGGCGTGGGATTTTTTATATGCCGTGTGCGGAGTCCTCATCCCACTACTTTTATCCGAACTGTATAAAAAAAGTGGGATATGGGGAAGACACCTTAGTGGCAGATAGGAGAAGGAGTATGTTTTCTCAGGTTGATAAAATAGAATTTTGGGGCGGCATTGTTCGATGTGCACCGGAACTTCTGTTGATAGATGCTGTCTTGCTCGGATATTCGTTCTTTTTATGGTATCGCTCTTATCGTCGTACAGGAAACCGTATTGATTATTGGAATCTGTTCTGCCTTATGAATATTTTTGTCCCTATTTTGTTATTGTATCCCTTCTCGGCCTCGTTCCTGAACTTCATTTCAGTAGGAGCGGATGTTGTTTATATCGACCAGTTCGTAGATCAGGCCTTTATCATCTCTGCGTTGGGTTATATCAGTATGTTGGTGGGAAAATCTTTATCGTTTGATGCCCCGGGGAAGTTGTCTTATTTTGAAAAGATAATCAGTGATAATCTTCATAGCAAGATTTTTTTTCATTTTTTGACTGCAGGAAATTTTCTTGTTTTGATAATTGCGTTTTATTTAACTGCAGCTTATGGTGATTATGTGTTCAATCTTCGTGCACTGCATTTTATTCTTCCCAGTTGGAGCGCACCATTGAATTTTATTATTTCATATGTCATGTATAGCCTTACTTTTGTAGGGCTTCACATGATATATGAAAAGACTTGGGCAGATTATCTCAATATTGTTTGTTTGATTATAGTAGCAATTCTCTTGGGAACACGTGTTGTGCTGGTGTCTCCTCTGCTGACTATTGTTATGTTTCTGTTGTTAGTTCAGCCATCACTGAAACTGACGCATTGTGTTTTTGGCCTGATTTTGCTTTTCTGTTTTACAATATTCCTCTCTTTGTTGCGTGCTGACACAGCAACCGGCAATGTAACGTATTCTTTTTTGAGCTTTTTTGCCGAGATTCTATATGGAAATACGTTCTCAGATTTGCGAGACTTTTCCTGGGTATTAACGGGATTCCATGATGATTTTTTATACGGAAAGACTTATCTTTCTGGTATATTCAGTATGATACCGAGCTCATGGTGGGATTTTCGTGATACTTATGGCATTGGAAAGATAACAAATTACTATGCAGGGATTCAGTTTGAGCACTTTGGTATTCGTATTGGAGTTTTTGGCGAGCCTTATTTAAATTTTGGCTGGGCTGGCGTAGTGGCTGTTGGACTTATACTGGGATACCTACTGAACCGTGTAAATAAACAGATGATACAATTCACGAAACAAAATGTTTATTGTGGATATGCGGTATTGTTTCCTTTTTTGTTTTGGGGAACGTTCATAACCGTTTCCGCATTTATGGGTACAATATACGTTTTTATTATTCTACATGCTATTGGATATCTTTTAAGAAAATAGAGACGTGTTCTTCCCAGAGGTGAATCGTGAAAAACCATATGAACATAGTGATACGCAAGACACTTTTAACACATATAACTACCGTTATCAGTAGCATGGTTATTGGATTGTTATTGCCAAAAGTATTGTCGGTAGAATCTTTTGGCTATTGGCAGTACTTTGCCTTTTTTGCAGGGTGTATGGAACTGCTTTTATTTGGTGCGGGTACGGGGCTCTACTTGAAGTATGGAGGCTGTGAATATAACAAGATCAATCGATGGTTAGTGAAAAAGGTCCTTTATTACTGGCTTGCAGTTGATTTACTGATTGCGATTGTTTTTGGCACATCAATTCCCTGGCTTTTTGAAGATACCGATAAACAGTATATATTTTATCTCCTACTGTTGGGATTGTTTGTTTTCAATCTCGGCACGTTTTTCAGCTACCTTTTGCAGGCGTGTAATCGTATTGAAGATAATCTACATTCTATTCTTGTTGTTAACTTTATTCTTATTGCATGCTTTTCTGGACTGATATTTTTTCAGGTTAGCAATTATCGCGATTATGTATACGTTTATTTGCTGGCGCATGTATTAAGGGATTGTGTGTTGCTCTACCATAATCGCAGTTTATTTACGACTTCACGGGGCTTTGATGCCAACCAAAAGTCTGAAGCGATATCCTTATTCCCAGTTTTTTTATCCGGCGTATTCCTTATGATGGCAGATTATGCTATTTATTTACTGTTCGGTATTGGTCGATTAACCGTGGAGTCCATTTGGGGAATGACGACGTTTAGTAAATTTTCGTTTGCCATGTCATTGGTCTTGCTGGGTGTTACCTTCGTTAACCAAATTGGGCTGGTTATTTTCCCCGAGTTAAAGCGGAAAGCTGCAGATGATCAGAAGATTTTTTTTCAGAAAGTGATGAAAGATGTAGATGTCTTATTGTTTTTCCTGCCTGTGGGATATTTTCTTGGTACTATCATACTGGATTGTTGGTTGCCAGCTTATCATGATAGTCTATGGTACTTTGGGGTCTTGATACCGCTATGTATCTTTGAAGGGAAAATGGCGATTTTGATTAATCCATATTATAAAGCTCTTCGTAAAGAGAGATTGTTATTGTTACTGAATATGGGAACTTTATTTTCTGGTATTATAATGTTTTCTCTTTGTAAATATATGCAAACTGATATTAATGCATTTTTAGCTATTCTTGTGATACTATCCATTGGCAGAAATCATTTTGCGGAATATTTTTTAACTAAAATGATGAAATTTGTCTGGCCAACATCAATGTTGCTAAGACGAGGTATATACATATTACTGTTTTATGTTATTTTCTCTTGCTTTGAGGCGTGGAACGGTTTTGGGGCAATGCTAGTGATTTTTATTGCTTTTGAGTACAAAACAATTACACGTTATATTCTCAAACGATAGCGGTAGACAAGTTTCATGCCGTTCGGATGGCAAATGACGCACTCGATTCGGTTCGCAAATCCGTACAGAAGGATCTGGACGGCAAGCTGCGACGTCTCTTCAAAAAGTCGCGTCGCCTGCTTATGAAGCGGGAAGACGATCTTACCGTTGATGAGCACGCACAGGTGCAACGTATGCTGAACTTCTCGGAGAAGCTTTCTGCTGCCTATGGCATGAAAGAACGACGATTCGCTGGAAGAAAGAGATTCTTCATGGGATTGCAGTGGAGCGCAACAATGGCTTCACAGAAGGCTGCAACAATACGATTAAGGTATTGAAACGCATTTGCTTCGGATTCCGTAATTTTGAGCATTTCCGCCGCAGAATTATACTTCTGCTGAACAATGCGGCACGGATGAAGAGACGGACGGGAAGGAAGCTAAAAAAGAGGTCAGCCGCCTCTAGCGACTGACCTCTGGGGAAGCCTACACCACAACATTTGACAAAGAACCTATTTTTGCTTATAGCGTTAATCTTTTCGATCAAGGCATAAGAAAGCCCGCCGAAGACTTCCAAAGCTAAGGCGGGCTTCTTATCTCAATCTACTATGGGGGCTGACCGTTTACCGGCAGCACCTTTTCTATGTCTAATTATAGCCTGCACCGCCTTTTACGTCAAGCCTTTATTCCTCCGCTCCCCCATCGGGGTCGCCCGTGAGCGGCTGTGCGCCGAACATGGTGAAGAGCGTTTCACGCGTGAAGCGGTAGGTGCTGCTCGCGAAATCTTGGCCGGGGTCGTAGCGCTCCGACGGCGCGTTTAAGAGGCCGCAGATCGTATCGTAGAGCATGTCGTTCGTGAAGTAGCGGCGCGTGTGGGAGCGCAGCGCGCGCGTATGTCCGGGCATGGCGCGCTGGTATTCGTCCGAGAGGTACATCCAGAACGGGATGCGCACCATGTCGAAGCGGAATACGTCGGGATTATGCGAGATCTCGATGTTTTCCCCGTGGTCGGAGAAGTAGACCATCGCGCGCAGGTTCAGATTCTTCTGCGCGTAGGCGAAGACCTGCGCGAGCACGTAGTCCGTGTAGAGCACGCTGTTCGCATAGGACGCCATCGACACCATGCTCGAGGTGCCGTCCGCCGTCTCGAAGCGGTTGAACGCCGCCGGGTAGCGGTTGTTGTAGTAGATGTGGCTGCCCATGATGTGCAGCACGACGAAATTGTTCTTCGCCGGATCGAGCTGCGTGAGGTACGGCAGCAGCGCCTCGTCGTACTTGTCGGTGAAGTTGTACGAGTCGTCCGTCCACTGCGCGTGATCGGCTGTCTTGGCGACGAGCGTGATCGCGCTGTCGTACTGCCCGTAGCGCCCCTGGTTGCTGAACCACCACGTCTCATAGCCCGCCTTTTTTGCGACGTCGACAATCGAGGCGGCGCTCCAAAACTCCTTGTCGTTGTACTGGCTCTGCTCCGTGAGCGCGCGCTGCAGGACGGGCACGGTCTGCGTCCAGCACGAGTAGGCGTTCTCGAAGAAGAGGAAATGGCCGTCGGCGCGCTTTTCGCTCTGCCACGGCGTATCTTCATACGGGAAATCGGGCGTATAAACCTTCATATAATTGCGTGAGGACGACTCGCCGATGATGAAAATGACCGTGCCGGGCGCTTGTGCGGCGAGCGTCTCGCCAGTATCGATGGCGAGGCTCGCAAGCCGCTCGTCATGCCCGATGCCGTATTTCTGCGTCTGGCTCACATAGTCGTCGACATCCGCCCAAAGACCCGCAATCGACGTCTGCGGCAGGTAGAAAAAGAGCGCCGCGAGCGCGGAGCAGGCGAGCGCGAAGAGCGCGCCCATGCGCCCCGCCGTCGTCTCGTCCTCCATGCGGCGGCAGAATGCGCGGTGCGCGCGGTAAAAGAGATACCAGAGGACGCCGAAGCCCGCGAGAATGAGGAGCGCCGGTCCCGTGCCGACATTCGACTCGATGAAGTCGATGCTCTCGCGCCAGTTCGTGAGGTAGAGCGCCATGAGCGAGGCGGGCGAGAGGCAGTGCCAGACCATGCAGTAGTAGGCGATCTGCGCGAGCGGGATCAGCAGGCAAAAGAGGTTGAGAAGCGCGAGCAGTCCCGCGACGATCCGCTCATGCCCGATGCGAAAGAGCGCCGCCGCGAGCGAGGAGAGGAGGACGATCTCCGCCGTGCCGACGACGAAGTCGGAGCAGATCTTCGACATATACCAGTCTTGATGATACGTCCATGTATAGAGGAGCGGGAACGTCACGCACCACGCGAGCCCCGTCAGGAGATTCGGCAGCATGGGCGCGGAAAAGAGCGGCACGCGCGTCGCGTACGGCAGAAGCGTGAGCGCGAGGACGACGGGCATGAGCGCTGTCATGAAATAGCCCGCGCCCATATCCTGCCCGATATTGATATAGAAGGCAATGAGACAGATGAAGTACGTGCACGCTGCCGTCAGCCAGCGTATGACGTTGTCTTGGCTCGTTGTGGAAATCGTCATAAAATCCCTCGGTTCGATACGGAATAAAATCTTTCTAAAGTTTACAGGAAAACCACGCTTTCGTCAATGAAATTTCGTATTTCGTGCGGATATATCTTGACTTCCCCGCCATTCCTTCCTACAATCAATAGGACGAGAAACAGAATGGCGGTCAATCGGCCGGACGAGGAGGATATTCGGTGAAGCGGAACGTGACGATACTCGACGTCGCAGAGATGGCAGGCGTCTCAAAGAGCACCGTGTCGCGCTATCTGAACGGCGGCTGTGTGAGCGCAGAAAAGGCGGAGCAGGTGCGGCGCGCCATCGCGGCGACGGGCTTCCGCTCGAACTTCTTCGCCAAGCGCCTCAAGACGAAGACGAGCCAGCTCCTCGGTATCGTGCTGCCGCGCATGGACTCCGTCTCCGTCGGCAAGCTGCTGACGGGCGTGAGCCGCGTCACCGAGCCGGCCGGCTATCAGAGCATCCTGCTCGTCAGCCAGCTTGACGCGCGGAAGGAAGCCGAAGCGATCAAGAGCCTCTGCCAGCAAGGCGTCGATGGCATTCTCGTCGACAGCGTCGCCATCACGGACGCGCACGTGCGGCTCGCGAAGGACGCCGCGATCCCCATCCTCTGCACGGGGCAGCGGCGCGCGGAGATGGCGTGCCTCAAGATCGACGACTTCGCGGCAGGGCGCACGATGGGCGCGTACCTGCGGCAGATGGGACACCGCCGTGCCGTCTTTGCGGGCGTGACGAGCGCGGACCGGGCCGTCGGCGTCGAGCGCAGGCAGGGCTTCGAGGCGGCGTTCCTGGAGGCGGACGGCGCGCGCGTCGACTTCATCGAGACGGGCTTTGACTTCCTCGCGGCGTACAACTGCGCCGCGGCGGTCTGCGCGAAAGCGCCGACCGTCATCGTCGGCGCGACGGACAACATCGCGCTCGGCATCCTGCGCTATCTCCACGAGCGCGCCATCCGCGTGCCGGAGACGGTCTCCGTCACGGGCTTTGGCGGCTACGACGTCGGCGCCGTCGTCTACCCCGCGCTGACGACGATCGCCTTTGACTACGAGCTCCTCGGCATGAAGGCGGCGCAGTACCTCCTCGACCGCATTGCCGGGCGCGGCGCCCGGCTGAATCCCGATCTGCCCGCCTGCTTCGTCGAGCGCGAGAGCGTCCGCGCGCTTGACGGAGCGGTTTGCCAGAGATCGCCCGTTTCCTATACGAATCTCTTGTAAGGTGCTATATCTTTGATTCCTAATCTATTGCATTCTAAGGAAGCACTGATTAATTCAGCTGCCCATCTTCACGCATCTGCACTGTCCTCTCGTCGTCGACAAATCCGCGGCGTAGCACCACTACGCCTGTGGTTTGTCTCCTAGATAGATACAGTGCATCTGTGTAAATCTGGGCAACTTCATTTAATCAGTGCTTCCCTAATAAATTTTTCCTTGTACTTTCCATAAATTTGTGTTACATTGCATTAAAGCTTGCGGACGATGGTGAAAGCAGGATGAGGAAACATGGACACTCAGCGGTGCTTTTCCTTCGGCGTGCAGGCAAGTACATTGTATTGCCGAAAGGCAAGGAGGAGCATATCATGAAAAAGACTCTCGTAAGCGCTCTGACGACGGCACTCGTCGTCGGCGCAGCATCCACGACGTTCGCAGCATCGAACCCGTTTGCGGACGTTCCGGCAGGCCACTGGGCGTATGACGCCGTTGCACAGCTCGCGGCAGACGGCGTCGTCGAAGGCTATGGCGACGGCACGTACCAGGGCGACAAGACGATCACGCGTTATGAGATGGCGCAGATGGTCGCAAAGGCAATGGCAAAGTCGGATGTCAGCGCGGCAGACAAGGCCATGATCGAGAAGCTCTCCGCGGAGTTCGCAGATGAGCTGAATAACCTCGGCGTCCGCGTCTCGAACCTCGAGCGCAATGCCGATATGGTGAAGTGGAACGGCGAGGCGCGTTACACGTTCACGCGTCACGTGATCGAGCACAATGGAACGGATCCGGCTCATACGAACGAATTCAAGTTCCGTCTCGAGCCGTCGGCTGAGGTCAACAGCAACTGGCACGTCAAGGCACGCATTGATGCGAACACGGATGCCGCCGAGGACACGGATGGCAATGCAGTGCTCAAGCGCATCTGGGCGCAGGGCGACTACGACAGCTTCCAGGTCAAGCTCGGCAAGTTCGCGCCGCTTGACAATGACACGATCTTCGATACGCAGTACTCGGGCGCGGAGGTCGCGTTCGGCAACAAGGTCAAGGGCGTTCTCGGCGGCGGCCGCCAGCATTTAACGGATGCAAAGGGCTCGCTGAAAGGCAATCCGGCAGCAAATACGTACTATGCGGGCGTGACGTACAAAGAGGGCAAACTCATGGCAGGCGCGTCCTACCACCAGCTGAACCTCCGCGACACGAACAAGGACAACTACCATGAATGGCTCGTCAAGGGCGCGTACCGCTTCGACAAGAACACGGCACTGAGCGGCTTCTATGCAAAGTCGAAGGAGTATGCAAACAGCAGCAAGGCCGGCAGCGTCGAGTTCGACTACAAGGGCGCCGAGCAGGAGAACCAGGGCACTTGGGGCGCATGGGTCGCCTACCGCCACCTCGGCAAGGACGCCGCACAGTTCAGCACCTACGATGCGCTCTCGGTCAATGAGAAGGGCTGGGAGGTCGGCGGCAACTACACGTTCTTCAAGAACATCGTCGGCACGCTGCGCTATGGCAACGGCAAGGAGATCGACGGCAGCCGCGACGTACACACGTACTTCGGCCGCGTTCAGTTCTTCTTCTGATCCCATCCGAATCCCCTGCAGGGCTTCCGCTTCGGCGGAGGCCTTTTTGTTTGAGCCGCGTTAAAATTTTAGCAGCAGGCAAAAAACTCCTTGCCTTTCGGTTTGAAGTGTGCTATCCTTGCCTTAGTCAGAAATCTGGATGGGTTCTGAGGAAACATGGACACTCATGACGCTCCTCCGGATTTTGGACATACGTTCATTCTATTTACGAAGGAGGAGTTTCTTATGAAGAAGACTCTCGTATCCGCTCTGACGACGGCGCTTGTCGTCGGCGCAGCATCCACGACGTTTGCTGCATCGAATCCGTTCTCGGACGTTCCCGCCGGCCATTGGGCTTATGACGCTGTTGCACAGCTCGCGGCGGACGGCGTTGTCGAAGGCTACGGCGACGGCACGTACCAGGGCGACAAGATGATCACGCGTTATGAGATGGCGCAGATGGTCGCAAAGGCAATGGCAAAGAACCCGAGAGGCACAGACAAGGCGCTCGTAGACAAGCTCGCTGCTGAGTTCTCCGACGAGCTCAACAACCTCGGCGTCCGCGTCGCAAACCTCGAGCGCAATGCCGATATGGTGAAGTGGAACGGCAAGGCTGAGTACACGATTGCGCGTCATGTCGTCGAGCACAGTGCGGCAGATGACCACACGGACAACTTCCTGTTCCGCCTCGAGCCGTCAGCCGAGGTCAACAGCAACTGGCACGTCAACGCGCGTCTCGATGCGAATGTCAATGCTGCTAAGGATGAGGGCGATGACGGCGACGTCAAGCTCAAGCGCATCTGGGCACAGGGTGACTATGACAACTTCTCGGTAAAGCTCGGCAAGTTCGCTCCGATCGACGATGACAGCGTCTTCGATACGACGTTCTCCGGTGCGGAAGTCAGCTTCGGCAACAAGGTCAAGGGCGTCATCGGCGGCGGTCGTCTGCACAATAATAGTGAAGAGCCGTTCGGTGGTTTGTTGGCTGGCGCTAAGGCGAGCAACTATTACTACGCCGGCGTGAACTACGCGAACGACAAGCTCATGGCAGGCGTTGACTTCCATCATATGTCGTTCCGTGATCTTCCGGGCACGAACAACTACAGGGAATGGCTCGTCAAGGGTTCGTATCGTTTCGATAAGAACACGATGCTCGGTGGTTACTACGCAAAGTCCAACGTGGATGACTACAGTAACAAGTCCGCCAGCGTTGAGTTCGACTACAAGGGCGCAGAGCAGGAGAACCAGGGTACTTGGGGCGCATGGGTCGCCTACCGTCACCTCGGTTTAGGCGCTACGCCGTTCAGCACGTTCGATGCACTCCAGGCAAACGAGAAGGGCTGGGAGATCGGCGGCAACTACACGTTCTTCAAGAACATCGTCGGCACGCTGCGCTATGGCAACGGCAAGAAGATCAACGGCAACAACGATGTACATACGTACTTCGGCCGCGTTGAGTTCCTCTTCTAATCCTCGGATACCAGAATCAACTGCAAACCAAAACCTCCGCTTTCGGGCGGAGGTTTTGTTGTTATGGTTCTATATGGAAACGAGTGATAGGCTATGGGAACTTACGCAGTGCGCGGACGGTTCGCGCCAAGCCCGACGGGCTATATGCACCTCGGCAACGTCTGGACGGCTTTCCTTGCGTGGCTTCAGGTGCGGCAGAAGGGCGGACGGTTCGTGCTTCGCATCGAGGACATCGACGAGGCGCGCAGCCATGCGGAGTACGCGCGGGCGATCTGCTATGACTTAAAATGGCTCGGGCTCACTTGGGATGAGGGACCTGACGTAGGCGGCGCTTATGCGCCGTACACGCAGCAGGCGCGCTACGGGCGCTATGCGCGCGCAATCGGGCAGCTTGCGGAAAAGGGGTTGCTCTATCCGTGCTTTTGCACGCGCGCACGCCTCATGGGCGTCGGCGCGCCGCACGCGGGCGAGGCAGTAGTCTACGATGGGCATTGCTACGCGATGGGCGAGGCAGAGCGGAAGGCTGCGCGCGCTGTGCGTGCGCCCTCGTGGCGCGTCCATGTGCCGGCGGAGGAAGTCGTTTTTCATGATATGGTATATGGCACGCAAAAAGCCGACCTCGCACATGAGGTCGGCGATTTTCGCGTGCGCCGCGCCGACGGGCTCTACGCCTACCCGCTCGCGGTCACGGTCGACGATATGGAAATGGGCATCACGCACGTCGTGCGCGGGCGCGACCTCCTCGCGCAGACGCCCGCCCAGATCTGGCTGATCCGCACGCTCGGCGCTGCGCCGCCTGCCTACGCGCACGTCCCCATGCTCGTCGACGCAGATGGAAACCGCCTCTCGAAGCGGCAGAAGGGTCTGACCGTGCGCGAGCTGCGCGAGGCAGGCAAAAGCCCGGAGGCAATCCTGAGCGCACTGGCATTTGCGGGCGGGCTGATTCCGGAGCGGCGGGAGATGGCTCTCGCCGACCTCGTTCGTGCCTGCGATTTTTATAAGCTGCACCAAGAGGATATTCTGCTTTCGAGACTTCATGTCTAAGGAAGTGCTGATTAAATGAAGTTGCCCAGATTTGCATAGATGCGCTGTTCCTATCTAGGAGACAAACCACAGGCGTAGTGGTGCTACGCCGCGGATTTGTCGACGACGAGAGGACAGTGCAGATGTGCGAAGATGGGCAGCTGAATGAATCAGTGCTTCCTTAAGGAAGTGCGGATTAAATCCGTGTTTCTTTATTTTTCTTTTCTTGGAACGTTTCGAGGATTTTCCGCTTCGCGATCTTGCCCGTCGAGGTGCGCGGCAGGCTGTCCATCTGGTGGAACTCGCGCGGGATCTTGAAGAGCGCGAGATTCGCCTGCAGGAATTTCTTGAGCTCGCGGATATTGACCGACGCGCCCTCGTGCAGGCTGTAGAAGCACGCGCCTGCCTGCCCGCGCAGTTTGTCCTCGATGCCGATGACGGCGGCTTCGTAGATGCCGGGGAACTGGTAGATGAGCTCTTCGACCTCGCGCGGGTAGATGTTCTCGCCCATGCTGATGATCATGTCCTTCAGGCGGTCGACGATGAAGAGATAGCCGTCGTCGTCGACGCGGGCGACGTCGCCCGTGTGCAGCCAGCCGCCGCGCAGCGTGTCCTGCGTCGCTTCCGGCATATTCCAGTAGCCGAGCATGACGTTGTCGCCGCGCACGATGAGCTCGCCGCACTCGCCCTGCGGCACATCATGCCCCAGCGCATCGACGAGCTTCCACTCGATGCCGGGGACGGCAGGCCCGATCGAGCCGACTTTTGCCATCCCAACGGGGTTCATCGTGACGACGGGGGACGCCTCCGATAGGCCGTAGCCCTCGCATATGTCGACGCCGAATTTCTCGATGAAGTCCTGCTCGATCTTGAGCGGGAGCGTCGTGCCTCCGCTGACGACGAGGCGCAGGCTCTTCATGTCGTCGGCCGTCGCGAGCTTCGTCAAGAGGCTGCAGATGGACGGGACGACGTAGAGGTCGCTGACCTTCTCCTCGCGGATGACGGAGATCGTTTCCTTTGGCGTGAAGCTGTCGAGGATGACGACCTCTGCGCCAGAGTAGAGCGGATAGAGGACGGAGCACGTCCAGCCGAAGCAGTGGTACATCGGCAGGACGCAGAGGACGTGATGCTCCGCCTTGCAGCCCATGATGTGCATTTGCTCGGCGTTGGCGATGAGGTTGCGGTGCGAGAGCACGGCACCCTTCGGCGAGCCCGTCGTGCCCGACGTGTAGATGATGACGCAGGGGCTGTGGACGTCGAAGTCAGCGGGAAGCGCGGGCGCTTCGGCGAGGCCCTTTTTCGCCTTGCCCATCGTCTTGATGTCGTGCTGGGTGACTTTGAGGTCACAGCGAAGCGCGGCGAGCGCGTCGACGAGGTTCAGCGGCTCGTACGTCAGGAAGTGCTTGATGCCGGCGTCCTTGATGATGTAGGCGATCTCGCGGTTTGACAGCTGGAAGTTGATCGGCACGGCGACGGCGCCGAGCGAGGTGATGCCGAAGTAGGCGTAGATAAATTCCGCGCTGTTGCGCGAGAAGATGCCGACGCGGTCGCCCTTGCGGACGCCTGCGGCGTAGAGGCGGTTGCGGCAGTGATTCGTCGATTCTTCCAGCTCGCGGTAGGTGATGCGGCGCTTGTGGTCGACGAGGGCGATTGTGTCGGGCGCGCCTTGGCGCACGAGATCATGCACGTACATATTATTCTCCTTTTCCATTGAGTGCTTCCTGCTCCTGCTGATGGCCGAGCGTGCTGTGCTGGTAGCTGTAACCGAAGTAGACGAGGCAGCCAAAGACGCACCAGACGATGAAGCGGATCCAGGTGTCGAGCGGCAGGTTTGCCATGAGGTAGACACAGGCGATGACGGCGAGCGGGGCGATCAGCCAGACGACGGGGCAGCGGAAGGCGCGCGGCACGTCCGGCTTCGTCACGCGCAGCACCATGACGCCGATCGCGGCGACGGTGAAGGCGGATAGCGTGCCGATGTTTGCCATTTCGGCGATGAGGCCGATCGGGGCAAAGCCCGCAATGACGGAGACGAAGATCGCGCCGACGACCGTCACGATGTACGGCGTGTGGTAGCGCTTGTGGATCTTGCAGACGTTCGCCGGGACCATGCCGTCGCGGCTCATCGCGAAGAAGATGCGCGCCTGCCCGTAGAGGAGAACGAGCAGCACCGTCGTGATGCCCGCAATCGCGCCGACGCCGACGAGCGCCGAGCCGAGGTTGTAGCCGATGTAGCGGAGCGCGAATGCGACGGGCTCAGGATTGTTGAGCTCCGTATAGGGGACGACGCCCGTGAGGACGGCGGCGACGATGACGTAGAGCGCCGTGCAGACGAGCAGCGATCCGATGATGCCGATGGGCAGGTCGCGCGAGGGGTTCTTGCACTCCTCGGCCGACGTCGCGACGGCGTCAAAGCCGATGTAGGCGAAAAAGACGATGGCCGCGCCCGCTGCAATGCCCTGCGCGCCGAACGGCATGTAGGGCTCCCAGTTCGCTGTGTTGACGTGCGGCCCGGCGAGCAGCAGGAAGATGAAGACGGCGGCGAGTTTGATGAAGACGAGGATGCGGTTGAGCCGCGAGCTCTCCTGCGTGCCGCGGATGAGGAAAAAGGTCAAGAGGAGCGTGATGAAGATGGCGGGCAGGTTGATGATGCCGCCATCGGCGGGAACGTGCGTGAGCGCGTGGCTCACGTCAAGCCCTGCCGACTGCAAGAGACCCGTGATGTACCCCGACCACCCCGAGGCGACGGCGCTCGCCGTGACGGTGTACTCGAGGATGAGATTCCAGCCGACGATGAAGGCGATAAACTCGCCGAGCGAGGCGTAGGTGTAGGTGTAGGCGCTGCCCGACGCCGGCACAATCGAGGCGAACTCCGCGTAGGCAAGGCCCGCGAGCGCGCAGGCGAGGCCTGAGAGGATGAAGGAGAGCGTGACGGCAGGGCCTGCGTACTTCGCAGCGGCGACGCCCGTCAGCACGAAGATGCCCGTGCCGATGACGCAGCCGATGCCGAGCAGGACGAGGTCGAGCGCGCTGAGCGTCTTCGCCATGCCGGAGTTCGCCGCCGTCTCGCGCATTTGCGCGATGCTCTTCGTGCGGAAGAGATCCATGTTCATGTTGAGTTTGTCCATTGGATAAATCCTTTCTCCATTTTATAAGTCTTTACAAATGAAGCCAAAAACGATAATATGGTAATTATAAGAAATGAGCATACATCTGTCAATTCCATTCGCACAATGCGACAGGAGTGACGTACGCAGCGTGGATTTCGATCCATGTGAAAGGAATGCATAGATATGAACTTTGGAATCGAAACGCTTTTCGCCGTCTGCTTTGGCGCGAGCGTCGGCGTCATCGTCTGGGCGGTGCGCGCCCTGCACGCGGAGCGCGCCGTCACGAAGCGCCTCAAGGAAATGCTGCAGCAGGATCGCCATACGGGGCTGCCGGGGCGCGTCATGCTCGAGGAGCAGATCAAGACGCGCATGAAGGAAGGCGGTCCGTCGGAGAGCGCGCGCCTTGCGGCCGTCGTCTTTTTGCTGCCGCGGTACGACGTGCTCGTGAGCACCTACGGGCGCAAGACGGTGCAGAAGAGCTTGGAGCACCTCTGGCACGAGCTTGACGAGAATGCGGACTGGGCAATCGCGGCGTGCGTGCGCTCTGGCGCGGCGCAGGTCGGCGCGCTCGTCCATATCGCGGATCGCGACACGCTCTTGCAGAACGTCACGGATCTCCTGCGCCGCTGCGAGTTTTTGGAGTTCGACTCGACGCGGATTCATGTTTCCGTGCAGGCGGGCATCTACACGCTAGATACGCCCGGCGCGACGCCGGAAAAGGCGCTGACGTATGCGGCCCTTGCGGCACAGCACGGCGCGCCCGTGAAGTTTTACAGCACGAGCATCCGCGATACGGCGGCCTTTGAGAACCGCGTCGAGAGCTGCATGAGAGATGGGCTTCGCCGGCAGGAGTTTAAGATCTACTACCAGCCGAAGTACGACATTCGCACGCGCAAATGCATCGGCGCGGAGGCGCTCGTGCGCTGGGACAGCCGCGACCTCGGCTTTTTGATGCCGGGCTCCTTCATTGATACGTTCGAGCGCATGGGCTTCCAGATCCAGCTCGACTACTACATCATCGGGCAGGTCTACCGCTTCCAGCAGAACCGCCGCAAGGCGAACCTCCCCGTCGTGCCGATTTCCGTCAACCAGAGCCGTATGCACGTCGAGGAGCGCTCCTACATCAGCAATATGCAGCAGATGATCAAGTTCTTCGGCACGCCGGCGGGCATTGAGATCGAGATCACGGAGACGGCGTTCGACTTCGCGGGGCGCGAGCAGAAAAAACACGCCATCGAGGTCACGACGGCGCTGAAGGACATGGGCTATTCGATTTCGATGGACGACTTCGGCACGGGCTATTCCGACTTCTCGCTGCTGAGCCTCATTCCGCTCGACGTGATGAAGATTGACCGCTCGCTTCTGCTCGCGGCGGAGAGCTCGGATCGCATGCACGTCCTCTTGACGAAGGTCATTGAGCTCGGCCATTGCCTCGATATGAAGGTGATCTGCGAGGGCATCGAGACGAAGGAGCAGGAAGAGCTCCTCCTCGCGAGCGGCTGCAGCTACGGGCAGGGCTTTCTCTATGGCAAGCCGATGCCCGAAGAGGATTTCGAGGCGTTCCTCGAATCGCACCTTTGATATGTGTAGGGAATGTCACGCGCCGATCCATTCCTTGAAGGCTTCCGGGCTGTGATTGATTACGAGTTCCTCCGGGAACTCGTATTTTTTTATCATTTCCTGCGAGTAGGCGTGATTGCCGACATCGAACTCGACGTGCGCGTCGCTGTCCATGATGACCGTGACGCCGTGGCGCTTGCAGGCGGCGAGCATCTCGCCGACGATCTCGCGCGAGCCCTGGCGGCTGCCGCCGGGCGTATAGGAGCTGTTGTTGACCTCGAGGAGGACGTGATGCTCCTTTGCGGCAAGCGCGAGCGCGTCGTAGTCGATGGGAAAGACGGGATTGTCGGGATGACCGATGATCCGGATCTTCGGGTTACGCATAGCGCCCGTGAGCGCGGCGGTGTTCTCCTCGCGCGTGCCGGGGCGGATGCAGTTATCGTGCAGGCTCGCGACCGCGTAGTCGAGGCGGCGGACGAGATGGCCGGGCAGGTCGATGCTGCCGCAGAAGTCCATGACGTTGAGCTCCGCGCCCATGAAGACCTCGATCCCGTCCCAGTCGCGCGGGATCACCTTGAAATTGCAGAAATACATTTCGGAAAAGCAGCCGGGCATCGCAGGTGCATGGTCGGAGATTCCGACGAGCGCAAGCCCTTTTTCCTTCGCCGCCATGACCATCTCACGGATCGTGCTGTAAGCGTGCACGCTCGCAATCGTATGCATGTGGACGTCGAGCAAGTCTTTCACGGTATACATCCTCCTGTCGTTCTTTGGGCTGTTTCAGTTAATTGTATGCTAACATAGACCTGCTTGATTTACAAGGGAGCGCGTGACATCATTAAGAGGAATCGTTTTTGCAGGCAGGAAATGACGATTTTGCAGAGAATAAATAAAAATATGAAAACATATTGACAGGCGCGTGAATGGGAGGCAGATCCGCATGATAACTTCAGAACAGACGATGATGCAGCTCGCCAATGGCAGCGACGTGCGCGGCGTCGCGATAGAGGGCGTGGCAGGCGAGCCCGTGACGCTGTCCGAGGAGGCGGCGAACCGCATTGCGACGGGCTTTGTCGACTTCCTTGCGGAAAAGACGGGCAAAGAGAAGCGCGCGCTGCGCGTCGCCGTCGGGCGCGACTCGCGCATATCGGGGCACGCGATCAAGAAGGCGGTCCTGCGCGCGCTGACGGCGTCGGGCGCGACGACGGTCGACTGCAGCATGGCGTCGACGCCTGCGATGTTCATGTCGATCGTCCTTCCGGAGACGAAGATGGACGGCGCGATCATGGTCACGGCGAGCCATCTGCCGTACAACCGCAACGGACTGAAATTTTTTACGCGCGACGGCGGCACGGAAAAGAGCGACGTGCAGGCAATCCTAAAGGCGGCCATGCGCTCGCCGGAGGTGCAGGGCGATCTGCAGAAGGTGCAGAAGGTCAATCTCATCGACCGCTATTGCCACTTCCTGCGCAAGAAGATCCGGCAGGCGCTCAATCTGGGCGACACGCCGCTCAAGGGAATGCACGTCGTCGTCGATGCGGGCAACGGCGCGGGCGGCTTCTTCGCGACGCAGGTGCTCGGCCGCCTCGGCGCGGACACGTCGGGCAGCATTTTCCTCGAGCCCGACGGCCATTTCCCGAACCATATCCCGAATCCTGAGAACAAGCAGGCAATGGCGGCAATCCGCGAGGCGGTCTTGAAGTCGCGTGCCGATCTCGGCCTCATCTTCGATACGGACGTCGACCGCATGAGCGCCGTCCTCGCGAGCGGCAAGGAGATCAGCCGCAACGCCCTCATCGCGATGATGGCGGCGATCCTCGCGCCAGACTATCCCGGCAGCACGATTGTCACCGACTCCGTCACGAGCGATGAGCTCACGGATTTCCTGCAGGGGAAGCTCCGCCTCAAGCACCTGCGCTTCAAGCGCGGCTACAAGAACGTCATCGACGAGTGCGTGAGGCTCAACAAGGAGGGGACGGTCTCGCCGCTCGCGATTGAGACGAGCGGCCACGGCGCGCTCTCGGAGAACTACTACCTCGACGATGGCGCATACCTCGCCGTCAAGCTTCTCATCGCGGCGGCAAAGGCAAAAGCGCAGGGCAGGAATCTTGCTTCACTCATACAGGGACTTGGCGAGCCGGTCGAGGCGCGCGAGTACCGCATGAAGATTATGGGCGAGGCGGACTTCCGCGGCTACGGCGAGAAGGTACTCGCGGCGCTGCGCGAGCGCGCAGAGAAGGCGGGGATTCGCGAGGCAAAGCCGTCGTATGAAGGCGTGCGCCTCGTATTCCCGAGCGGCTGGGCGCTCCTTCGCCTCTCGCTCCACGACCCGCAGATGCCGCTCAACATCGAGAGCCGCAAAAAGGGCGGCGTCGCGGAAATCGCAGGGCAGATGAAGGCGTTCTTGACAGGCTTCGACAGCCTTGATTTCAGCGTATTTGACCAGTAAGGCTATGCTAAAAACGCGGGAAGGAAGCGGATATGAAGCGGAACATCCCAGTTCTTTTGTTGGCGCTTTGCCTGCTCCTCCTCTCAGGTTGCGGCGCGGAGCGCCATACGGTAAGCTCTGAGCCGCCCGATCAGACGCTCGATGAGCAGGTGGATTCGATTGTCGCCTCCATGTCTGACACGGAGAAGGTCGGGCAGATGGTCATGATCGGCATTCGGGGCGAGACGGCAGACGAGGACAGCCTCTATATGCTGCACCAGTACCATATCGGCGGATTGATTCTTTTTGACCGAAATCTCGCCTCGGCGGAGCAGACGGAGAAGCTTATCGCCGACTTGCAGCAGAATGCGGAGCAGAAGGTGCCGCTCTTCATCGGAATCGACGAGGAGGGCGGGCGCGTCGTGCGCGGGGCTTCCTTTATCCCACCGCCGCCCGCGCAGCAGGAGCTTGGCATGTCGGGCGACCTCACGAAGTCGGAGGGAAGCGCCTCGCGCACGGCAGAGGCGCTCAAGAAGCTCGGCTTCAATGTCAATTTTGCCCCCGTCGCCGATGTGGGGCGCGGGCCGCGCGCCTTTGCGGATGATCCGAGCATCGTGGCGAAGTGCGTGCTCGCGGCGGCGCAGGGCTATGAGGCGCACCGCATGATGTATGCGCTGAAGCACTTTCCCGGCATTGGGCGCGGAACGGTCGACAGCCACGAAGAGGGCTCCGCCATCGCCGCGACGGCGGAGGAGCTTGCTGCACGCGACCTCGTGCCGTTTTATGCCGTCATCGACGCGAAGCAGCCCGAGGACTACATGATCCTCGTCTCGCACCTGCAGTATCCCGCCTACGATGCAGAAAATCCCGCGAGCCTTTCCAAGGCGGTGCAGACGGATCTCCTGCGCGGGCAGCTCGGCTATCGCGGGCTGATCGTCACCGATGATGTGGAGATGGGCGCGATCGCGAAGCACTATGCGCCGCGCGACATCGGCGTGCGCGCCGTCGAGGCAGGCGCGGACATCGTCCTCTCGTGCCAAGAGATTCCCTTCCAGACGGAGGTCTATCTCGGGCTGTTGGATGCCGTGCAGAGCGGCAGGATCTCGATGGAACGCATCGACGAGAGCGTCCGCCGCATCGTCAAGGCAAAGCTCATGCACACGGCGAAGATGAAGGAATAAAAAGCAAAGCCCGCCAGCACAAAGCAAGCTGACGGGCTTTTTGATTGGGGAAGTGGGAATGAAAAGGGATTGGGGATGGGAAATCAGGTGTTTTTCGCGATGATCGCGCCGACGACGGCGCCGACGATCGCGGCGGTGTTGCGCTCGCCTTCGGAATACTGCTTGCGGTGGTAGCTCAGCGGCGTGACCTCATGATCCTGCATTTCTTCGTATGCAGGTGCATGGTGGCGCGGGCTCGCTTCTGCTGCCGTCGCCGTCATGCCGACGAGCCCGACGCTCATACAGCTCGCAAGGGCTACTGCAGTCAGCTTTACGCTTTTCAAACTAAGCATGGTAAACATCTCCTTTCTCTTTGGGGCAGTTCGTTTGTCGCCTGCCTCCGCTTGAGGTGGTATCAGGTATTTCCTGATTACAGTGCCTAGTATAGCGTGCCTTTCTTAAAATGGTCTTGTGGCGTGCGTAAAAAGTTGATTAAGGAAGCAAATTCGTTTTTCTCATCTTCGGATGTTGGCCATTTTGAGCTCTGGCACATGGTCGATGAGGTTCATCTGATGGGCGAGCGTGTAGAAGGTCGTGAGCCCGTCGAGGTAGTCCGCGGTCAGATCCCAGCGGATGATCGGCCCGAGGTAGTCTTCAAGCTGGTCTCTTGTAAAAGGCTTTTCCGCGAGGACGGCGGCGATTGCCTTGCTTTTATTTGCCAGTCCTTTTTGGAAGGCACGGCGGATGCGGTCGTAGACGAGCTGCAGGAGCTCGGGGCTTTGTGCAGCGAAGTTCTCATTCGCGACCCAGAGCGCGTAGACCATTTTTTTCCCCGTCAGGGACTTCCACTCTGCGCCGAGGTCGTAGCAGTAGAGCCCGACGGGCGGATGGTGGTAGAGCCAGAGCGCGTCGTCGCCGATGAAGAGCGAGGCCGTCGCATCGCCCTCCACGGGCGCGTCTGGTGTGATGTGGCGGATGTAGTAGTTCGGGATTGCGCCGTAGCCCGTGCGCAGGATGATTTTGAGGAGGCAGTGGCTCGTCGCCGATTTCGCCGTCAGGATGATCTTGTCGCGCTTCAGCGCCTCGATGGGCTTCTTCGAGATGAGCAGGATGCTCTGCACGTCGCCGTCGGAGGAGATGCAGAAATCCGGCAGGATGCAGAGTTCTTCGCTGTGGCGCGCGTAGATGATGGAGGAAACGGGGCTGACGTCGAGCCTGTGGCTTGCAATATCGCTGTTAAGCTCGGCGGGCACGCCGCGCGAGAGCGTGAGCCCACGATCCATGCCGTGCGCGAAGCTCCACGAGAGCGGCAGGACGTTCAGGAAGTTGATATGACCAACTCTTGGTGCAGCCATGAAGGCGCTCCTTTCGATTTCATTCGATGGTTTGATTGCTTTTTCCCTATTATATAACAGGAAGAAGCGCAGCTCAATGGCGCGGGATTGACTTTCTCATCAAATGTAGTAGAATTATTGATGAAATCAACTTTTGAATGAGAATGGGATTACTCGTATTGGGAGGAAACTTCATGGATGATTATGTCAATCTCGGCCGCTGGTTCTCGGTCGTGCATCGCCGCTCGCAGCTTTTTGTGACGGCGGCGTGCGAGCGCTTGCAGCTCACGTATTCGGAATATGTGCTGCTGATTCGCATTTTCGACCATGAGGGCGTGCGGCAGGACGAGCTTGCAGCAATGCTCTATCTCGACAAGGCGGTCGTGACGCGCACGATCAACCTCCTGCAGGAAAAGGATCTGATCCATCGCGAGCAGGATCCCGTCGACAAGCGCGTGCGCCACATCTATCTGACGGAGCACGGCAAGGAGCAGCATATTTACCTGCGCAACATCATCCAGTGCTGGGTCGACTACCTCATCAAGGATATGCCGCGCGAGCAGGTCGAAGCGATGGTGGAGGGCTTCCGGACGCTCGTCACGCGCGCGTGTGCGGCCGAGTATGCGCTGCTCATCGAGAAGATACCGGAAGATGTGCTGATAAAAGGAGGCAATCATGCGATTTACCACGAATGAGCGAAGGGGCGCGGCGCTGTTGCTCGCCCTCGCGCTTTGCACCGCCGTGCTCACGGGCTGCGGCAAGGAGCAGGCGGCAGAAAAGCCGCTTCTCGTCAAGACGCAGCGGGCGAGTGTGGAGCGCGGCGCGGCAGAGGACACGTTCTCCGGCACGGTGCGCGGCCGCTACGAGACGAATCTCTCGTTCCAGATTGGCGGGCAGATCCTCTCGCGCAACGTAGAGGCGGGCAGCCGCGTCCGTGCGGGCGACGTGCTGATGGTCATCAATGCGAAGGACGCCATTCAGCAGGCGAACCAGGGCGACGCGCAGGTCGCGAGCGCGCGCGCACAGCTGAAGCTCGCGCAGAACAATCTCGCGCGCTACAGCCAGCTCTACGAGGAGGACGCCGTGCCTGCCTCGGTGCGCGATCAGTATCAGACGAATTACGATGCGGCGTTTGCCGCTTATCAGCAGGCGCTCGCGCAGGCGGCGCAGGGGCATAACAGCGTCGGCTATACGAATCTCACGGCGGGCGCGGACGGCGTCATCACGAATGTCGCCGCTGAGGAAGGGCAGGTCGTTGCGGCGGGGCAGACGGTCATGACGCTCGTGCAGACGGGCGAGCTTGAGGTGGAGATCGCCGTGCCGGAAAACCGCCTCGCGGAGGCGGCTGTCGGCACACCGGCGACGGTGACATTCTGGGCGCTCGGCGGAGGCGCGGAGGGCACGGTGCGCGAGGTCGCGCCGATGGCGGACGCGGCGAGCCGCACGTACAAGGTGCGCGTCGCCGTGCCGAATCCGCCCGCCGGGATGCAGCTCGGCATGACGGCGAGCGTCCAGCTGGCGAAAGCGAAGGCGGACGAGGCGGCGGACGCGGGGATGGAGCTCCCGCTTTCCGCCATCTATCAGACGGGCGATACGCCAGAGGTCTGGGTCGTGACGGATGACCACACCGTCATGCGCAAGGCCGTCACGGTCACGTCGTTCGGCAAGGACACCGTGCGCGTGACGGGGCTTTCACCCGATGCCGTCGTCGTGACGGCAGGCGTCCATCGCCTGCGCGATGGGCAGGCCGTCCGATTGGAGGCAGGCGAATGAGGAATCTGACCGAACTTTCGCTGAAGAACCGCACGCTCGTCTGGTATTTCATCATCGTGACGGCAATCGGCGGCATTTTTTCGTATTTCCAGCTTGGGCGCATGGAAGACCCGCAGTTCACGATACGCCAGATGGTCGTGATGGCGGCATGGCCGGGCGCGACGGCCGAGGAGATGCAGGCGCAGGTCACGGACAAGCTCGAAAAGCGCCTGCAGGACACGCCGGGGCTTGGCCATATCGAGAGTGAGACACGCGCGGGGCAGACGGTCATCTACGTCAGCCTCGATCAGGCTCTCCCAAAAGAGAAGATCCGCCCGACATGGCGCGACGTGCGCAATTTCTGCGAGGACATAAAGCGCGATTTGCCCGAAGGCGTCTATGGCCCTTACTACAACGACCGCTTTGACGATGTATTCGGCTCGGTCTTCGCCGTGACGGGCGACGGGTGGTCGTATGAGGAGATGCGCGCGCAGGCGGAGGCGACGCGCCGCGCGCTCCTCCAAGTGCCGAATGTCCAGAAGGTCGAGCTGATCGGCGAGCAGGAGGAGAAGGTCTACGTCGAGGTGGAGCGCGCCAAGCTCGCCTCGCTCGGCATTGCGCCCGATGCCGTCATGCAGGCGCTTTCTGCGCAGAACGCCATGACGGCGGCAGGGCGCGTCGAGACGAGCACGGACAATGTCTACCTGCGCGTCACGGGGCAGTTTGAGGATGTCGAGGCAATCCGCGCGCTGCCCGTGAATGCGGGCGGGCGCATCTTCCGCCTCGGCGATATTGCGACGGTCGAGCGGCGCTACGAGGAGCCTGCCGCGCCGAAGATGTTCTTTAATGGCGAGCCTGCCATCGGAATCGCCGTCTCGATGGAGGAGGGCGGCAATATCCTCCAGCTGGGGAGCGATCTCCACGCGCTGACGAAGCAGATCCAAGAGGATCTCCCCGCAGGGCTTGAGATTCATCAAGTCTCCGACCAGCCCGCCGTCGTCGACGCCTCGATACACGACTTCGTCAAGACGCTCTTCGAGGCCGTCGTCATCGTGCTCGCCGTGAGCTTCTTGTCGCTCGGCACGCGCACGGGGCTTGTCGTCGCGCTGTGCATACCGCTCGTACTCGCAGGCGTATTCATCGTCATGTACCTCATGGGAATCGAGCTGCACAAGGTGTCGCTCGGCTCTCTGATTATCGCGCTCGGCCTTCTCGTCGACGACGCGATCATCGCCGTCGAGATGATGAGCGTCAAGCTGGAAGCCGGCCTCGGGCGATTCGAGGCGGCGTGCTACGCATTCCGCGCGACGGCAAAGCCCATGCTGACGGGCACGCTGATCACCTGTTGCGGCTTCATTCCCGTCGCATTTGCCGACGGCATGGCGAGCGAGTTCTGCAGCACGCTTTTCCCCGTCATTCTCTCGGCGCTTGTCCTCTCGTGGATCGTCTCCGTCATGGTCGCGCCGCTCTTCGGCTACCACCTTATCTGCGTTACGGTGAAGCGCGACGCAAAGGGGAAGGTCGATCCGTACCAGAGCCGCTTCTATCAGTGGTTTCGCCGCGTGCTGAATCTCTTTTTGACGCACCGCAAAGTCGTCCTCGTGGGGACGGTGGCGCTCTTTGCGCTCTCCGTCTTTTCGATGAAATTCGTCCGCGAGGAATTCTTCCCGCCGTCGCTCCGCCCTGAAATCCTCGTGGAGCTCACGCTTCCTGAGGGCTCTTCCATGGAGGCGACGCAGGCCGTCTGCACGCGCATGGCGGATTTCCTCGCGGATCACACGGACGATCTGTCGAATTACAGCTATTACGTCGGACAGTATGCGCCGCGCTTCGTGCTGACGATTAACCCGAAGGCGGCAGCGGACAACCGTGCGGAATTCGTGCTCGTCGCGAAGGACACGGCGGCGCGCGAACGCCTGTCAGCTGCCCTGCGCGAGGCGTTCGACGGGGCGTTTTCCGACGTGCGCGCGAACCTGCAATTCATTCAGACCGGCCCGCCCGCAGACCATCCGCTCATGCTGCGCGTCACCGCGCCGACGACGGAGGAGGCGAAGACGATTGCTGGTGATGTCGCGGCGATTGCGGCAAAGGACGCAAATCATTACAACGTCGCGCTCGACTGGGGCGAGAAGAGCAAGGCGATGCGCCTCACGCTCGACCAGGCAAAGCTGCAGGCAATGGGGCTTTCGAGCAAGGCAGTCGCGCAGACGATCTACACGGAGCTCACGGGCGCAAAGGCGGCGGAGTTCTACACGGGCGACCGCACGATCGACATTGACCTGCGCCTCGCGGCAAAGGATCGGAAGAGCCTCGACGAAATGCAGGATCTGCCGATTTACCTTGGCAAGGCGGGCTATGTGACGCTGGGGCAGATTGCGAAAATCTCCTACGACGCAGAGGACGGGCTCATTCGCCGGTATGACCTCATGCCGAGCATCATCGTGAGCGCCGATATAAAGGAGGGGACGGCGAACGACGCGACGAAAAAGACGTTTGAGGCGACGCGCGAGCTGCGTGATTCGCTCCCAGCGGGCGCGTCCATCAAGCCTGCCGGCGCGCTCAAGGACAGCGAGGAATCCTCGGCCTACCTGATGAAGCCGCTCCCCGTCGTCGTGTTCCTCATCATGACGCTCCTGATGTTCCAGCTCCGGAGCGGCAAGGATATGCTTCTGACGCTTCTGACCGCGCCGATGGGGCTCATTGGCGTTGCGATCGGGCTTCTCGTGACGAATGAGGCAATGGGCTTCGTCGCGATTCTCGGCGTGCTCGCGCTCGCGGGCATGATTATCCGCAACAGCGTCATTCTGATTGACCAGATCCAGCAGCACGCGGCGGCCGGCGAATCGCTGTGGGACGCCGTCGTCGATTCGGCCGTCCTGCGCTTCCGCCCGATCATGCTGACGGCGGCGGCGGCAATCCTTGGAATGCTCCCCTTGATGGCGAGCACGTTCTGGGGACCGATGGCCGTCGTCATCGCGAGCGGCCTTGCCGCCGCGACGGTCCTGACGCTCCTCGTCCTGCCGACGATGTACGCAGCGGCGTACCATGTGGAGAAGGCGTGAAGGTTACGGGATATTGGGGATATCCTTGCTGATTGCCGTATGGCGGATGATGTCCTCGACGCGCATGTCGATAGCGAGCTCTTGCTTGTGCAGGGCTTCCGCCTGTGCGTATTCGAGCGGATTGCCTGTGCGCAGACCCTCGATGTAGTGCTCCCATGCGGCGATGGTCGTCTCGGTCGATGCTTTGCGCTGGGCGGCGAGGTAGCGTGCGCCGCCCTCCACACTGACGGCGTCGAGCTGCTCTTGGCGGCTCTTTAGAGCGGGAATGACCTCGTCCTCGAGCATGGCGGCGAGGGCGTTCGTCTGCCCTGCCGTAAGTTTGCCGTCCTTCGTGACGGTCGTCGCGGCAAATCGCTCGCGGCAGGCGTTGAACTTGACGTTGTAGGCGGCGACGATGTCCTTCGTCGCCGTGATGTAGTCGGCGATGTCGCGGTTTTGGCGCGGCGCGACGGCGTCGAGGTAGGCGCGGTAGTTCTTGATGTAGGAGACCTGCCAATAGCCTTTTTTTGACTGTTCGAGTGCGACGTCGAGCGTGAAGGGCATATTCGTGTAGTCTTCGCGCACCTTGACCTCAGCAATGGCGCTCGCGCCGTCGCGGCGCACGCTTCCAACCTCGACGAGGCTCGTATTGCGCAGCAGGCTGCGCTCCAAGAAGCGCTCGTAGTCGATGCCGAGCTGCCGCCCCTTGAGGATGTCCGTGCCGTCGGGGAGCGACCACGCGCCGCTCGTGACGCGGCGCACGATGGCTTCCTCCGTGCCGCCGGCGAGCTGCGGCTTGATGAGGATGTAGAATTTCTCGAACTTCACCTTCGAGCTTTCCGTGAGCGTCGCGTCGTAGGAAAAGAGGTCGGCGGTCAGATCGTCGTAGGCGAGCGAGGTGAGCAGCGGGAGGTTCACGTATTTCTGAAACCGCTCCGCGTCGTGCTCCGCCGCGGCCGCGACGGCTTCCTTCAGCGCGTATTCGGGCGTGCGCTGGTAGATGCGGAAGTACCAAAAGAGCGTGCCGAGCGCGCAGGCTAGGACGAGAAAGAGAAGGAAGACGTCACGCCGCCGCCTGCGCCGCCTGCCCTGTATTTTTCTTTGCCAAGTGTAGTCGTCCATCGTTCCTCCTTGTGGAGCATGACCGTTCAAAAGATAAACTGTTCATTAGTCGTAGTATACTATATTTTTCCCGTTCCGTCCAAGCGCACGATAAAGGATAGAATTTCATAGGCGACTATGATAGAATAGGGAAAATGGGATGCGCCTGCAGGGAAGGACGGTGCGCGATGAAGTGGGTGAGCCATCAGATTGTGACGGGCGTTGTCGTCTTTGCCGCGACGGATGATATGCTGCTGACGGCGGCGGCAATGGCAGGGGCGATCTTCCCCGACAAGGTGGAGGGAAACCCGCGCGCGGAGGGCTACTGGAGCTGGCGCAGCCGTCACCGTGGCTGGTCGCACTGGCCGCTTCTCTACCTCGCGCTCATCGGATTCTTGGTGCGCACAGAGGAACAGGCGGCGATGTTCGTCCTTCCCGATGTCGTGCGCGTCGGCACGTTTTTCTGCGTCGGCGCGCTTCTGCATATCGCAGAGGATGCGCTATGCGGCAAGGTGCCGCTTTTGACGCCGTCGCAGAGGGTCGGCGTGCGCCTTTTCACGGTCGGCTCTGTGACGGAGTACGTCGTGGCGGCGGGGATCGTCGTCCTCGCCTACGGCGTGCGGCGCGTCGCTTTTGGGTGAAGCGTGTATAGCAAGGAACAGGGGATAAGTGCAAGGGGGCATGGAAATGGCGCGCGTGTCAACACATCCGAGCAAGGTTCTTCGCCTTTTGGCGGAAAAGTATCCGACGAAGGAGATTGTCTACGAACAGCTTATCTACCTGCAGTCGCGCCTCGCTCTCCCGAAGGGGATCGAGCACTTCCTGAGCGACCTGCACGGCGAGTACGAGTCCTTTTTCCATATCCTGAACAACTGCTCGGGCGTCATTCGCGAGAAGGTGGAGTACGTATTCGGCGCGCAGATGACGAAGGAGGAGCAGGCAGAGTTCTGCACGCTCATCTACTACCCGAAGGAAAAGATCGAGCAGATGCGCGAGACGCGGCGTGCGACGCCCGCGTGGTATCGGAAGAATCTCGAGAACCTGCTCGCGCTCGCGAAGCTCATGAGTTTCAAGTACCCGGCATCGAAGGTCAGCGGCTTTATCCCCGTGCGCTATGCGGCCGTCATCGTCGAGCTCATGACGACGCGCCCCGAGGCGGACGCGGCGCAGATGGCATACTGGCAGCGCCTGCTCGCCACGATCGTGCAGATTGACGCGGGCGCGGACTTCATCGAGGCGTTCGCCGTGCTCATCAAGCGGCTTGCCGTCGACCAGCTCCACATCGTCGGCGACTTCTTCGACCGCGGGAATCGGCCGGATGCAATCCTCGACAGCCTCATGAAGCACCCAAATGTCGACATCGAGTGGGGCAACCACGATCTGCTCTGGATGGGCGCGGCGCTCGGCAGCGAGGCGTGCATTGCGACGGTCGTGCGAAACTCCCTGCGCTACGGCAATACGGATGTGCTGGAGCGCGGCTACGGGATCTCGATGCGCCCGCTCACGACGTTTGCCGCGCATCTCTACCCGGATGAGCGGCCAATCCGCGCGGCAGAGCGCGCCGTGACGATGATTCTCTTCAAGGTCGAGGGCGCGCTCATCGCGCGCAATCCTGACTTTCAGATGGAGGGACGCCGCCTCCTGCACTGCATTGATTTCCGCTCCTCGTGCGCCGTGCTGGAGGGCGGCAGGCGCTATGAGCTCGCGCACGCCTATTTCCCGACGATTGACGAGAGGAGCGATCCCTACGCGCTGACAGACGGCGAGCGCGCAATCCTGGCGGAGCTTCGCACGGCGTTTACGGAGAGCGCGGCGCTGCGCCGCCATATCGACTACCTCTACCAGAAGGGCAGCCTCTATACCTGCGCGAATGGCAATCTCCTCTTCCACGGCTGTGTGCCGCTCACGGAGGAGGGGGACTTGCGCGAGATTCCGTTTGACGGGAAATCGTACAAGGGGCGCGCGTGGTTTGACTTCTGCGAGCGCATGGCGCGCGAGGCGCAGCTCTACGGGAAGGAAGAGGCGCTCGACTTCCTCTACTTCCTTTGGTGCGGGCGGCTCTCGCCGGCATCGGGGCGCGAGATGAAGACGTTCGAGCGGGCGCTGCTCGCCGACGAGGCGACGTGGAAGGAGCCTGCCGACCCGTATTTCCGCCTCATCGACACGGAGGCGTGCTGCCGCATGGTGCTCGAGGAGTTCGGCATGGACGGCGCACGCGGACATATCATCAACGGGCACGTGCCCGTCAAGGTCAAGAAGGGCGAGAGCCCCATCAAGGCGGGCGGCCGCGCGATCGTCATCGACGGCGGCTTCTGCCGCGCCTACCATACGAAGACGGGCATCGCGGGCTACACACTCATCTCGAACTCGCGCGGCCTGCGCCTCCTGCAGCACCAAAAGGTCGCGAGCGTCCGCGAGGCGCTGCGCGGAAACGGCGACATCGAGTCCGTTTCCGAGACGATCGAGTTGCAGGCGCGGCGCACGACGGTCGGCGAGACGGACGAGGGGCGCGCGATGAAGGAAGAGATCACGGATCTATACAATCTCCTGCTCGCCTACCAGAACGGCATGCTCACGCCGCATGAGCAGGGACGATGAAGGGACAGCTATGAACAGTGAACTGGCAGCAAAGTATGACAATCTGAAGAAGCTCTTCGGGGAGCTCGGCAGCGTCGCCGTCGCCTTTTCGGGCGGCGTCGACTCGACGCTCGTCCTGAAGGTCGCGCACGACGTGCTCGGCGAGAAGGCCGTCGCCTTCACGGCATCGTCGGACTTCGTGCCGGAGCGCGATGTCGAGGGCGCGCGCGCGTTCTGCGCAGGCGAGGGCATCGAGCACGTCGTCGAGACGTTCCCGATCATGGACGTCGCGCACGTCCGAAAGAATCCGCCTGACCGCTGCTATTACTGCAAGTATGCGATCTTCAAGCATCTGAAGGCGGAGGCGGGGCATCGCGGGCTTGCCTACGTCGTCGACGGTACGAACCGCGACGACGACGGCGACTACCGCCCGGGGCGCACGGCGCTGCGCGAGCTGCGCATCATGAGCCCGCTGCACCAGTGCGGCATGGGCAAGGCGGACATCCATGCGCTCTCGCAGGCGCTTGGCATCGCGGGCTGGGATCGCCCGTCGCTCGCCTGCCTCGCCTCGCGCATCCCTTACGAGGAGGAGCTCACGCACGAAAAGCTCGAGCGCGTGAACCGCGCCGAGGAGTTCCTGATGGAGAAGGGCTTTCGCCAGCTGCGCGTGCGCGCGGAGGGGCAGACGGCGCGCATCGAGCTCCTGCCGGAGGACATGGAGCGCTTCTTTGGCTCGCTGCGCGGGGAGACGGACGAGGCATTTCGCCTGCTCGGCTTCACGCACGTCTCGCTCGACCTCACGGGCTATCGCACGGGCAGCATGAATGAGGGGCTGGAGCAGGGCGATGCGTGAGTGCGGCCATGGCAGATGGGGGATTAGTTGCATGAACGAAATGAAGCGAATCATGAAGCGAATCGCGTCGGGGGCGCTGGCGATGTTCCTGCTCCTGCCTGCCTTCGCGGAGGCGGCGTATCACGCGAGCTCCGACACGGGCGTCGAGGCGCTCGACTACATCGAAAACAATCGCCGCACGGAGCGGGAGAACCGATTGACGGACGAGCAGAAACAGCTCCTCGCGGACGCCGAGGCGATGCGGGAGCACCTCAGAAGGCCGCTCGATACGGCGCAGCCCTCGCCGATCGCGGTGGAGGGAGACGATCTCACCTACGATGAGAGCACGGGCGCGTTCACGGCAAAGGGCAAGGTGCATATCCTGCAGCTGGAGGCGCGCCGCTTCCTGGGCGAGGACATTTCCGGCAACACGAAGGAACAGACCATCCGGATTCCCGGCAAGGCGCACATGCTGCAGATGACGCCGAAGCTGGCGCGCGTCACGCTCGACGGCTATGAGACGAATTACAATTACGGGACAAAGACGGGCACGATGGGCGAGGCGGCCGGCAAAATCGACCGCTACTACGTCACGGGCAAGCGCTTTGAGTTCTATCCGGACCATTATGTCGTCTACAACGGCACGGCGACGAAGTGCGGCGCGAAGAAACCCGACTACCATTGGAGCGCGGACAAGATGACGGTTTACCCGAATGATAAAATCGTCATGGAAAAGATGAAGTTTTGGATCAAAGGTCACGTGTTCTACAAGCGCGATCGTTATGTTGCGAACATCAACCCAAAAAAGCAGGATAATGCGGTGCTCCCGCGTGTCGGCTACGATTCGGACGACGGCGTTTCAATCGAGTACGGTCTGCAGGCGCCGCTTGCCAAGAACGTGACGGCAAATGCGAACCTCCACATCGTGCAGCACGGCGGCTGGCGCAGCAACTACGACGTCACTTGGGCAAACCACAAGATGCGCACGGCGATCGTCTACGGCCATTTTGAGGACGGCAACAGCAAGTGGATTCGCCGCGAGCCAGCGTTTCTCTGGTCGTATGGCGAACATATCACGGGCACGCCGCTTTACTACAGCCTCGGCTTTGAGCATGGGCGCTGGTATCAGCCCTCATCGGGCATACACAGCACCCATACGGAATACGATTTCGGACTGGGGCACGACCCCATCAAGCTGGGCACATACACGATCTATCTGCATACGGGCTACGAGATCACGAAGGAAAGCTACGATGACAGCACGGTCAACGGCATGACGGCAGACGCCGTCTTGACAAAGGATTTTGATGCGCGCTGGGCATCGTATGCGGGCTTCCATTACAGCAAGAAAAATTCCAAAAACAGCTTGTTTGACTACGATACGGACGATTTCTCGAAGAAGCTCGAGGGCGGGTTCAGCTATCGGCTCGACGCGAAGAACCGCTTCGTCGTCGGCACGCGCTACAACCTCGACGACGGCAAGTGGGACGACGTGGATTATTACTGGTATCACGATATGCACTGCAGCGAGCTGATCCTGCGCTACCGCTCCATGCGCAACACATGGGGGATTCGCTGGGACTTCACGCCGTGGTGAGGGGGAAATGACGATGGGGCTGGATTTTATGGGGGCGCTTTCCGCCATGCGCGGCAGGCGCATCCTCGTCCTCGGCGACATGGTCGCCGACATCTATCTCGACGGACGCATCTCGCGCATCTCGCGCGAGGCGCCCGTGCTCGTCCTGGAGCAGGCGGGCGAGAAGATCGTCGCGGGCGGCGCGGCAAACGTCGTCAATAATATCGCGACGCTCGGCGGCACGGCCTACGCCGTCGGCACGGTCGGCAGGGACAGCGGCGCGGCGGGGCTTCGCCGCGTGCTCGAGAAAAATGGGGCGCATATGGAATCGCTCGTCGCGGACGAGGCGCGCCCGACGATCACCAAGACGCGCATCATCGCGGGCGGCCGCGCGACGGTCAGCCAGCAGATCGTCCGCATCGACCGCGAGAGCAAGGAGCCGCTTTCTGACGCGCTCGAGGCGGAGCTCCTGCGCCAAATCCAGAACCTCCTGCCGCATATCGACGGCGTCGTCCTCAGCGACTACGGCGCGGGCACGCTCACGGACCGCCTGAAGGACACGCTCATCGAGGCGTGCCGTGCGCGCCGTATTCCGAGCATCGTCGACTCGCGCTATGCGATCCATCGCTTCAAGGGGATCGGCTACGTCAAGCAGAACGATGCGGAGCTCGCCGCTGCCGTCGGGCGCGAGCTTGCGGGCGAAGCGGCAATCATCCGTGCGGCGCGGGAGCTTCTGGCGGAGCTTTCCGCGGACGGCGTGCTCGTGACGCGCGGCGAGGACGGCATGACGCTCGTGACGCGCGCGGGGAAAGTCCATACGATACCCGTTTCCGATAAGAGCGAGGTCTTCGACGTGTCGGGCGCGGGCGATACGTGCGTCGCGGCCGTCATCCTCGCGCTCGCGGCAGGGGCAGAGCCGCTCCTCGCCGCGCGCCTCAGCAATATCGCGAGCGGCATTGCCGTGCGCAAGATGGGGACGAGCACCGTCTCGGCGGAAGAGCTTTCGCGCGCCGTGCAGCTCATGGCAGAAAGGGAGCGATGAAATGCTGGTATCACAAAGCGATATTGCCGCGTTCTGCCGCATCCTGCGCGACGGCGGCAAGAAGGTCGTCTTTACGAACGGCTGCTTTGACATCCTGCACGCAGGACATGTCCGCTACCTGGAGCAGGCGCGCTCCTTTGGCGACGTGCTCGTTCTGGGGCTCAATACGGACGCCTCGGTGCGCGCGAACAAGGGGGATTCGCGCCCAATAAACGGCGAGCTCGACCGCGCGGCCGTCGTCGGGGCGCTTCGCGCCGTCGACTGCGTCGTGCTCTTCGGCGAAAAGACGGCGGAAACCATCATCGAAAAGGTGCGCCCCGACGTCTACGTCAAGGGAGGCGACTACACGCTTGAAACGCTTCCCGAGGCGAAGATTGTCGCAGGTTATGGCGGGCGCGTGGAGCTCGTGCCGTTCCTCACGGGACATTCGACCTCCAAGGTCATTGAGAAGATACAGGAAGGCGAGGCGCATTGAAAACAGAACTTTGGGATGTGCTGATTGTCAAGCTGTCGGCAATCGGCGACGTCATTCACGCGCTCCCCGTATCATACGCGATCAAGGAGACGTACCCCGCGGCGCATATCACATGGGTCGTCGAGCCGCCCGCGAAGCCGCTCCTCGCGCTCAATCCGTGCGTCGACACGATTCTGACCTTCCACAAAAAGGAATTTCGCTCGCTCGGCGGATTCCTCTCGAACTTCTTTCCATTCCGGCGGGAAATACAGGCGCAGCCTTACGATGCCGTGCTCGACCTGCAGGGGCTCTTTAAGTCGGCGGCAATCGCCTATCTTGCCGATGCGCCCGTAAAGCGCGGCATGTGCAATATGCGCGAGGGCAGTGCGCGCGTCTCGGCGCCCGTCGTCGGTCCCCATGCGAATGGGCACATCGTCGAGCGCTGTCTCGACGTCGCGCGCGCGATTGGCTGCCGCGTGGAGCGCGTGCGATTCCCGCTCGAGATTCCGGACGAAGTCGAAGACCTCACGCGGCAGGTGTTCAGCCGGGCGGGCGGCAATATGGGAAACGCCTACGTCTGTCTCGCCGTCGGCGCGAACTGGCCGAACAAGCGCTGGCCTGCAAAGCACTTTGCCGCGCTCGCCGACTGGCTTTACAGCAGGCGGCTCATCCCCGTCCTCGTCGGAGGCGGCGCGGTCGATGCGGGGATCGCCGCCGAGATTGAGGCGCAGGCGGACATCCCGCCCGTGAGCCTCGTCGGGCGCACGAGCCTGCCGCAGCTCGCCTGCGTCATCCGGCACGCGCAGGCCGTCGCCGGCGGCGACACCGGTCCTGTGCATCTCGCGGCGGGGCTTGGCGTCAAAACCGTCATGCTCATGGGGCCGACGGACGCGAACCGCAACGGCCCTTATGGGCAGCTGGAAAACGCGATTGAGGCGGATCATCCCTGCAAGGGCTGCTGGAAGCGCGCCTGCCCGAAGGGGCTTGACTGCCTCGCCGCCATCACGCCGGAGCAGGTGGAAAAGCGGCTTGCTCACTAAAATTGCCGCCATACGAAAGGAGCGCGTCGCTTGTATCAAAACATCCTCGTCATCAACCTCATGCACATCGGCGACCTCATGCTCGTGACGCCCGTCCTGCGGACGCTTCGGACGAACTTTCCCAGGGCGCGCATTACGCTGCTCGCCGACAAGAAGCTGCGCGACCTCGTCGAGCACAATCGCCATATCGACGACTGCATGCTCATCGACAAGAAGGGGGAGGACGACCACTTCCTTTCCTTTTTCCACTATATCCAAAAGGTCAGGGCCCGTCACTTCGACCTCGTCATCAACCTGCACCGCAATGAGCGCGCCTCGGCGCTGGCGGCATTTTCGGGCGCAAAGCACATTGTCGGCTACGCAAAGCCGGGCTTTTCGCTTTTCTTCGATATGGTTCTGCCGAATAAAAAGGCGGTCATGCACCAGATTCACTCGCATTTCGAGGTGTTGGAAAAGGCGGTAGGCATTCCGAAGGACAAGATCGACGATGGCGGGCTGGAACTGTGGATCACGGACGAGGCAGACGCGGAGGCGGCGCGCGTATGGAAGGAGCATTTCGCGGAGGGGGCGAAGGTCATCGCGTTCAATATCGGCGCGAGCTGGAAGACGAAGCGCTGGATTGACTCCTATTTTGCCGAATGTGCTGATAGGCTCGTGCGGCGTGGCTATAAGATCGCCTTTTTCGGCGGACCGATGGATGAGGCGCTCGTCGCCGCGTGCATCGCGAAGATGGAGGAGCGCGAGAGCGAGCATCTCCACATCTTTACGGGCAAGGTCAGCCTTGCCGTCCTTGCGGGGCTGCTCGCGCGCTGCTCGCTCTTTCTGACGACGGACTCCGGTCCCATGCACGTCGGCGTCGCGATGAACGTGCCAATCGTCACGATGTTCGGCGCGTCGCCCGTGCCGGGCTTCTATCCGTATGACGCGAAGGACGTGCTCATCAAGACGCCTGAGCCGTGCCACCCCTGCGGCCTTCACGAATGCCCGAGGAAGGGGAAGGAGAATATGGCGTGCATGAAGAATATCCCCGTAGACGCCGTGATGAAATACGTCGATGAACTGCTCGAAGCGTATCACGGCGCGCCCGCTTACAAGCTGCCCGCTCATTACGGCGCGTATAAGTGCCGCGTCATTGAGCTATGAGGGAATGTATGGACAAGCAAGCACTCCGCGACTTTGTCGCGAATAAGACCGAACGCTGCAAGATACTCGTCGTCGGCGACGTCATGCTCGACAAATACTACTATGGCGAGGTCACGCGCATCTCGCCTGAGGCGCCCGTGCCCATCACGCACGTGACGAGCACGAAGGAAACCTTGGGCGGCGCGGCGAACGTCGCGCACAATCTCGCGCTCCTAGGCTGCCGGGCGAGCATTGCGGGATTTATCGGCGACGACGACCACAGCCGCAGCCTGCTCGAAAAATTCACGGCGCGCGGCATCGACTATCGCGGCCTCGTCACGACCGACCGCCCGACGACGGCGAAACTGCGTGTCATCGGCGGCCATCAGCAGATGCTCCGCCTCGACTTTGAGAAAGCAGATCCGATGGACGGCGAGTACGCGGAGCGATTCCTGAACTACATCGAGCAGAAACTCAGCGAGAGCCTTGACTGCGTCATCATTTCCGACTACGGGAAGGGCGCGTGCACGGAGCGGAACTGCCAGCGCATCATCAAGAGCTGCCACGCGCACGGCGTCCCCGTCGTCATCGACCCGAAGGGCACGAACTGGACGAAGTACGCGCACGCCGACTACCTCACGCCGAACCTCAAGGAGCTCAACCAGGTGCTCCTCGAGCCAATCCGCAACGAGGACAAGGCCGTCGAGCGCGCCGCGCACTACATCATGCGGAAGTTCAAGCTCAAGAACGTCATCGCGACGCGCTCGGAATGCGGCCTTTCCCTCGTGCGCGAATCGGACGAGATTCATATCCCGACGAAGGCGCAGGAGGTGTTCGACGTATCGGGCGCGGGCGATACGGTGATTGCCGTCTTCGCGATGGCGCTCGCAGGCGGGCTCGCCCCGGTAGACGGCGCATATCTCGCGAACCTCGCCGCAAGCGTCGTCGTCGCAAAGCTCGGGACATACGCCGTGAGCCGTGAGGAATTACTGCAGGCATTAAGCGGTGCAGCGGAAAAGGAAGAGGAGGAATCGGTATGATTATCGTAACAGGCGGCGCCGGCTTCATCGGCAGCAACATCGTCAAGGAACTCAATCGCCGTGGGCGCACGGACATCCTGATTGTGGACGACTTGAAGGACGGACAGAATTACAAGAACCTGCGCGGTCTCCAGTTTATCGACTACCAGCACAAGGACGACTTTCTGCAGAGCATCGAGGACGATGCCTTCGACGGCACGGACATCGATGCCGTCTTCCACGAAGGCGCGTGCTCTGACACGATGGAGTACGATGTCAACTTCATGATGCGGACGAATTACGAGTACGCGAAGTCGCTCCTGCACTTCTGCCTGCAGCACCGCATCCCCTTCCTCTACGCGAGTTCCGCCTCGACGTATGGCGCGGGCAGGAATGGTTTCCGCGAGGGTGACGAGTGCGAGGACGCACTCAACCCTTACGCATTCAGCAAGCTTGCCTTTGACCGCTACGTACGGCAGGTGATTCCCGAGGCGCACAGCCAGATCGTCGGGCTGAAGTACTTCAACGTCTACGGTCCGCAGGAGCATCACAAGGGGAAAATGGCGTCGATCTTCTACCAGCTTGTGAACCAGGTCGAGGAGACGGGCAAGGCGCGCCTCTTCAAAGGAACGGACGGCTATGGCGATGGCGAGCAGCGCCGCGACTTCGTCTACGTCAAGGACGTCGTCCGCGTCAATCTCTGGTTCTGGGAGAATCACGGACCATCTGGCATCTACAACTGCGGCACGGGTCATGCGCACAGCTATAACGAGGCCGCAAAGGCCGTCATCAAGGCGCTCGGCAAGGGCGAGATCGCCTATCGCGCATTCCCGGAGATCCTGCGCGGCAAATACCAGAACTTCACCGAAGCGGACAACGCGCACCTTCTGAATGCAGGCTACGACGGCGGATTTACCGAGATGGAGGAGGCCGTTCAGGAATACGTCGATTTCCTGAAAGACGGCGGCTATTTCGCTTATGGCAAATAAAGCCGTGTTCTTTGACCGCGACGGCACGCTAAACGTCGATACGCACTACCTGCACCGCATCGAGGACTTCATCTGGATGCCGGGCGCAAGGGAGGCGATCCGCTACGTGAATGCGCACGGCTATCTCGCCATCGTCGTGACGAACCAGAGCGGCGTCGCGCGCGGTTACTATCCGGAGGAGGACGTCGTGCGCGTCCACGACTGGATGAATGGAGAGCTGAAAGAAATCGGCGCGCACCTCGACGCGCTCTACTACTGTCCGCACCATATCGACGGGACGGTCGAGCAGTATGCGAAGGCATGCGGTTGCCGCAAGCCGGCGGCGGGCATGGTGGACGCGGCGTGTGCGGAGTACGATATTGACCGCGCGGTCTCGTACTTCGTCGGCGACAGCGAGAGTGATATGCTCTGCGCAAAGCGCGCGGGGCTGTGCGGCGTGCATTATGCGGGCGGCGACCTCTATGCGCTTCTCAAACAGTCCATTTCGTGACGGGGAGTTGTTCTATGTTTTCACTGTTTTTCGCGGGAATCCAGCAGGATTTTAAGATCGCGCTTCTGCCGCCGCTCCTGTGCGCCGCATTCCGACTCATCTTTATCCTCGTCTACCGTGAAAAAAAGACGCCCGCTGGCGAGTGGGCGCGCTGGTATCATTGTTTCCGCTATGGATTCTGGTGGGGCATGGACGTGAACGCTTATGTATTTCTCGCCCTAGTCCTTGCCGTCAGTCTGCCCGGTGCATTCCTGCCAGCGTATGCGGCTGTCGGCGATGCGATTCGGCTCGTTCTCGTCCTCGGCTACGCGCTCCTCCTGTACCTTGCTTTCGTGGGCAAGATGATTTTTTACTACCATTACCGGGATATTTTCAACGATACGCTTTGGCTGGGGCGCAAGGCAGAGAAGCACAATCTTCTCGACATTTTCCTGCATCAGCATCATGGCGGCTGGGTGCTCCTTGCGATTCTTCCCTATCTTGCGCTTTGCGCCGTCGTTGGGAATGGTCTGCTAGGGATTCCGATCGTTTCTGCGCCTGCCGTTCCTTCGTCTAGCTGGGAGATTGCAGCCTTTGCGCTTGCCGTGATCGTCTGCACATTGCTGTTCTATTTCATCCGCTATGGCGGTTCGCTGAACCACCGCGACAAGCCGGAATGGGATGAGATTCCGCCCGTCGTCAAACAGGATATCTTCATGGCGCGCGCAACGGTCGATGATCTCGTGGGGCTGAAGCTGGTTCTGCGCCGCCCTGCACACGCGCTCTTGGAGCGCACGGACGAGGAGGACGCAGTTGCAATCGACCGCGTCGTGCCGCCCCTACTTCATGGGGCATGGGGCAACCTTTCTTCGCCGCTCGATGCCTTTTCCCGCACGGCAAAGGGCGCGCGAATCCATCCGCCACGTCAGGTTTTCTTTCTCGTGGGGGAGAGTTATTCGCAGATGCCGCTCGATGCACCGTATGCAGACTACCATATCATGGACGCTGGAAAGCGGCTTCTGGCAGACCCGCATACGGCATCGCTTTCGCATTTCCTTCCTGCGGGCAAGGTTTCGCGCCCCGCCATCGTCGGGCTTATGTCGGGCATATTCGATGCACGCCTCGAGCTGAATGAGCGTGAGGCGTTCTGGCGCGCCGCCCCTGCCTGCACGCTTCCCCGCATCATGCGGCGGCTCGGGTATCAGTCTATTTACTGGTACGGCGGCAGCCCGACGAATGGGAGCATGGACAAGTTCGCGCCCGCTGTCGGCTTTCGTCAGGTCATGGGCGCAGTGGATTTCTGCCCGAAGGATTCGCCTCGAACATGGGTCGGCGTTTATGACCATATCTTTTTGGAGCATGCGGCGCAGCGAATCGAGGCGATGGGGGACGATGTGCCGACCTTGCATTTCGTCTACACGACGACGAACCACGGCCCCTATACGATCCCGTTGAAAGAGCTCGGCTACGACGCGGCGCGCGTCATGCCGGACGTGCCGGAGTCCGTGCGGCGCGACCGAGCCTTGCAGAAGATGCTCGGCACGTACTGGTACTGCGACAAGGCGACGCAGGATTTCATCGCGCGTATGCGCGCACGCTTCCCGGACGCGCTCTTCGTCGTGACGGGCGACCATGCGCACATGCCCATCCGCCCGGGCGACACGCTTGCGCGCCGCGATCTGACCTTGCGCGAGACGTTCTGCACGTCTTTCGCACTGCACCATCCGATGCTGGATCAGACGATTCTCGCGGGCAACACCATCGGCGGGCACATGAATATCCTGCCAACGCTCGTCGAGCTTATCGCCCCGAAGGGCTTCTACTACGCCTCGCTGTTTCCGCCATTGACTGAGCCAATCGATTGCGTCGTCACGCCGTATCACTGGCTGACGCGCGAGGCAATCGGCGCGATGGATCAGCCAATCTGGCAGACGCTTGACGTGACGGCGGAGCCGCTTGCCGTGCAGCAGGAGGCGGACGGCAAAGTGCGCTTCGCGGATGAGGCGGAGGGCTATATGGCGGTCACGAACTGGCTCGTGCGGCATCCGGAGTGCCTGGAGGATGCGTGATGCAGAAAGGCGGGCTTTATGCGAATCGGCATTTTTGAAAACATCATGACGCCGGGCGGGCACGAGGTCGATTTTGACCGCATCCTCGTCGAGGAGCTGCGCGCGTTGGGACATGCGGTCTCTTTCTACGTCCCGGAGGGCTTTCGCTTTGCGATGGACTATCATGTTCCCGTCCATGTGTTAAAGGGGGAAGTCGTCTCCTATGCGGGCGTCACCGGGCTTCAAAAGCTCGTGCGTACCGTGCGGCGCGAGTGGAATCGCATGGGCTGGTATCGGCAGCTCTATGCGGCGGCAGAGCGCGGCGAGACGGACGCGATTCTCGTGCCGACCGCGACGTACCGCTACCTGCGCGCGCTCAGGCGCAGCATCCTCCGAGAATCGCCCGTGCCGGTCCTCTTCATCCTGCACGGCATCAATCCGCACGAAGCGCCGAAGTTCCTGCGCGCCTGCGATGCGCTCGCGGACGCGCCGAATATCCGACCGACCGTGCTGACGCTTTCCGACCATATTTTCGGTGCGCGCCGCGAAAACATCCGCACGATCTATCCGCCGGCGTTCGCGCCGCGCGACATCGGCTGGCGGCCGGGGGACGCGCCGCCTGCGGACGCATGGACGGGCGCGCAGGATGAGGAAGACCGCCCGCTCACGATAGGCTTTTTCGGACAGTACCGCCGCGAGAAGCGCCTTGAGGATTTCCTGGAGGCGTATCTCGGCGGGCATTACACGCGCCCCGTGCGGCTGCTCGTGCAGGGCTCGACCATGCACCCGGAGGACGCGGAGGACTTCGCGCGCATCATCGCAAAGTACGCGGGCGCGAAGGAACTTTCCTTCCTGCACAAGGGGCTGATCGGCGCGGAATGGCAGCGGGCAATCGCCTCTGTCGATGCGCTCCTCATGCCATATTCCGCGCCGCGCTACCGCTACCATTGGGGCGGCATGCTCTTCACGGCAATCGGCTTTCAGAAGCCCGTCGTCGCAAGCGACGACATGAATCCCGAGGTGTTTGCCACCTACGGGATCGGCAGGACGTTCCCAAGCGGCGACCTTGCGGCGCTTCGCGCGTGCATGGAGGACTTCATCAACACCTACGATGCGCAAGCGCCACATTATCGCGCGGAACTAAAAAAAGCGGCGGATTGCTACAGTCCTGCGGCCTTTGCACGGAATCTTTCGGACATTCTTTCTGCACGCTAGAAAGGGGAGGTGTATATGGAAGGACTGGGACACCCGTTTTTGCTGGGGGGGGGGGCGCTGCTTTTTTCCCTTGTTACTTCGCAAGGGCAGGATCGAAAGGACATCCAGGTGCTGTTGGCGCAAATCCTCGTGCTCATCGTTGTTGCCGGCATTTTGCAGAGGACACTCAAAGAGCCACTTTTTTCCCCGCTTTTTCTGTCGGATTGGCTGATCGGCGCAGCGTGGCTTTTTCCTGTCGCCCTGTACTTCAAGGAAAATCGATTTCTTCCCAATGAGAATAGCGGATTTCCCTATATCCCTATCTTGAGCCGAAAGGAGGTGTTGTTCGCATCCTACTTCGTGTTGTTTCTGATTTCTTTGAAGTGGTCTATGCTGCAGCATATTCGCAGTCCGCTTTTGCTCGCGTGCCTGTTCACGCTTTGCTCGATTGCCGCCGTGAGCGTCCCGCTTCTCTGCTTGGCGCACTTTGTCCGTTACCGCTGCGGAGTTCATTATCGTGTCGTGTTGGCCATACAGAATACGTATTGGCAGGAAGCGAAGGAATACCTGCTCGCATATCCGAAAAGGTGGCTGTTTTTGCTCCTCTTTCTGTTGGGCGCGGGAGGATTCCTTTTGGGATATCTGAATTGCATAGAAGCGAGCGGGACGCATATCTATGCGAGCGAGAGTTTGCCTAACGGTCTTTTGACGGTCTTGCTTGCCTGGATTTGCTGGAACGGTTGGCGGCATACAAATTTGGCGCGCGTTTGGAAGGATGCAAGGCAGTATCGCGCACATGAGAGGGATTATGCGCGATGCCGTTCGGAGCGGTTGCGGCGTGTTTGCGTGCGCGCTGCAAAAGGGGAAGGAACCCATATCGTCGTGATCGGGGAATCCGCCTCGCGCGACTATATGCACGCATACGAGCCCTCGATCCGCTATGCCAATACGCCGTGGATGGAATCCGTGGAGCAGGATGCGCATGTTGTCCGTTTCCGCAACGGATACGCCGCCTGCAATCAGACGGGAGACGTGCTGAAAATGGTGCTGACGGAAATGAGCCAGTACGCAGACGTGGATTTCCTGCGCGCCGTCTCCATTTTGGAACTGGCAAAAGCGGCGGGCTATACGGTATACTGGCTTTCCAACAGAAAAAGCCTAGGCGAGGAAAACGCTGCCGTCACCATGCTGGCAAAAGAGGCGGATTGTTTCGTGGCGCCGGATGATGCACATGGAATACAGTTTGATCAGGAATTGCTTCGTCATCTCCAATATGTAGATCCGGACGGGAAGAACCTCGTATTCATCCATTTGATGGGCAGTCATGCCAATTACGCCAGCCGCTACCCTTCCTCCGCGAAGGCGTGGGAGGATGCGTCGCTGGAAGGAGCGTATGCGAATACCATTCGATATACGGATGAAGTGCTTCGTCGAATTTTTGCTTATGCCAGTGAGGATCTGAACTTGCAGACGATGCTGTATTTCTCCGATCATGGCGAGGATCTGCCGCTTGGGCATCACCCTTCGATCCGATCTTTCCATACCGTGCGTATTCCTGTCCTTGTATATTGTACTGATGCATATCGCCGAAAGAATCCGATGCGTGCGACATGGCTTAAGCGGCATGAAGCGGCTTATTTTTCCAATGATATGCTGTACCATACGATGATTGGGCTGCTTGGAATTGAAACAAATTGCTATCGTGCTGCGGAAGATCTTTCAGCGGAAGAATACGGATATGATCGGGCAAGCGTCTTGACGTTTTGGGGCGAAACGCATATCGCGGAAGATGCGACATAGTTTGTTCTGGCATGATGAAATGGGAAAGGATAGGCAGCGCATGGCGAAATTATCGGCATTGATCCTCGCAAAAAACGAGGAGAAAAACATAGCGGACTGCATAAAAAGCGTTTCCTTTGCCGATGAGGTGGTCGTTGTCGACGACTTCAGCGGCGACCGGACGGCGGCGATTGCGGAGGCATGCGGCGCGCGGGTCGTGCAGCGCGCGCTCGCGGGAGACTGGGGAGCGCAGCAGACGTTTGCCATCGGAGAGGCGCGCCACGAGTGGATTTTGTTCATCGATGCGGACGAGCGGGCTTCCGCGCGCCTTGCAAAAGAGGTGCGGCGAATCCTTGGAGAGGACGACCGCCGCTATGCGTACCGGAATGCGCGCCTGAATTATTTCTGGGAGCAGCCGCTCCGCCACGGCGGTTGGTTTCCCGACTATGTCGTGCGCCTCCTGCCGAAAGAAGGGACGTATGTCACGGGCTTCGTGCATCCCGCCATTCACCATGACTGCGAGGAGGTCCGACTGCCGAAGGACGCCTGCATGATACACTATCCCTATCGGGACTGGAACCATTATTTCAGCAAGCTGAACTTCTACACGACGCTCGCGGCAGAGAAGATGAAGGAGCAGGGCAGGCGGGCGCACCTATGGGACTTCGTCCTGCATCCCGCGTGGGCGTCATTCCGCATGTACGTCCTGCGCGGCGGCTGGCGGGATGGGCGGATCGGCTTCGTGCTGGCGTGTTTTCACTATTTCTATACGATGGCGAAGTATGTGAAGCTGTATTACTTGGAGCGAAGCAACGCGCATGTGGGGGATGAGAAGTGATCGCGAAAATCATAGCGTTCGGAAAGCGGATCTATTGCCTGGACAACTGGCGCGAACGGCATCGCTTCGTGGTATTTGTCATGCGGAGCTTGCTTCATGCGTCAGATATGGGACGCCTTTTAGCATGGTTCGGGGAGGACGCGGGGCGGCAGCGGATTTTGGAGGAAAATCCCTTTCCGATTGAGCAGGCGACGCGGGCGTTTTTCTTTGCCGGCGCGACATTTGCAGAGCGCGTTTCGTTGATTCGCGCGCATTTTTCCCTGCTGTTCTCGCTGTTCCAGGACGAATGGGCGGTAAGGCTTGGCCGTATGGATGCGCATTATTCGATTTGGCAGTCCGGCGAATCGGACATGGATTGGGGCGCAGAGCTTATTTTTGAGCCTGGGCAGCGCAAGGAGGGGCTTTTGTGCATCAAGATGACGCTGGGCGGGCAGGATCTTTATCAGATGATTGGGTGGCTCGCCTATGACAAGGCGGGCGAGCCTTCGTTTTTCATCGGCGCCATGCAGGGACCGAACATGGGGAAGGCAAAGGACGTCGTCAAGGAGACGACGAAGCGCGCCCACCGCTACCGCACGAAGAATTTGATTCTCTACATGACGCAGGCGGCAGCCCGCGCCATGGATCTTCGGCATATCTACGCCGTGTCGAACGCGGGCTACTATGCGAACAACCATGTCCGAAGCGACCGCAAGCTGAAAACGGATTTCGGGGCGTTCTGGGAGGAGGCGGGCGGCTGCGTCACGGACGATCCGCGCTTCTACGAGCTTCCGCTGCGAGAGGCGCGCAAGACCGAGGAAGAGATCCCGACGCGCAAGCGCGCGACGTACCGCAGGCGCTTTGCGTTCCAGGACGACGTTGACGCGCAGATCGAGGCGAGCATTCGCGCGATTCGACGGAAATAGGAAATAGGGCATAAAGATTGTTTCCGCTTTTGGGCGGGATACGGTATAATAGGGGGAGGAGAGGCATTGACGGTGCCAGGCCTGCGCAGGGAGAGATTTTTTTGCTGGAAGAAGAAAGGGATTTTCGTGCAATGAAACAGTATCGCAATATTCTCGTCCATGCGTTAGTCAACTTGGGAGATGTCGTTCTGACGACGGGGGCAGTCGCGCTTCTGAAAAAAGCATATCCATCCGCGCGCATCACGATGCTCGTGCGCCCCGCCGTCCGCGAGGCAGTTGAAAACCATCCGCTGATTGATGATGTGATGCTGTTGGATTACAAGGCGAAACAGAACTCTTTTTGCCACATGCTGAAAATGGTTCGTGAGATTCGGCGCAGGAAGTTCGACCTCGCCGTGTCCTTTGACCGCAAGCTGCGCCCTGCCCTGCTCCTCTTTCTGGCGGGCGTTCCCGTGCGGGTGGGACCGAGCCGTGTCTTTGATGCGAAGCCGAGCCGCGTCACTTGGCTTTATACACATACGATACAGATTGAGCACGACCTCGACAAGACCTTGCAGGCAGAAACGTACCAGGCAATCGTGCGCGGGTTTACCGGGCTGGATGGGCACGAAAATCCCGTTTTTGCAACGATTCAGCCGATTCACGAACAAAAAGTCGCCAGCCTGCTGGAGCGCCTGCCTCGCGCGGAGAAGCGGATTGCCCTTTGCGTCAAGGGCACGTTTCCGCTGAAGACATGGCCGAAGGAATATTTCGCCGCGGCCGTGCAGGCGCTTGCCCAAAGGTACGATGCCGCTTTTTTTGTCATAGGCGCACCAGGCGACCGCGCGTATGCAGACGAAGTCATTGCGGCGATAAAGAAACCAGTGGCGAATTTTTGCGGCGAGACGGGGCTTTGCGACCTTGCCGCGCTTCTTCGGCGCGCAGACTTGTTTCTGACCGTCGACACCGGCGCGACGCATATTGCGGCGACAACGGGCGTTCCGATGGTCACGGTGTACGGCTGCACAAGCCCGGACCGATGGCATCCTATCAGCGCGAACGCAAACGTGCTCACGTCGCGCGAGACGTGTTGCCCCTGTGCCTGCCGCGCGGAAGAGTGCCCCAGCAATCCGCATCCTTGCTGCCTTTGGAACATCACGCCGGACATGGCGCTCGAATCATGCGAGGCGCTGCTGGCGCGGCGCGCGGACAAGAAATAGAAAGGGGTCGCTATGCATATCGCGCTTTTGGTCAAGGATTTCGCCGTTGGCGAAAAGTTTTCCAAGGACGGGCTGCCGACAAAGAGCGGGGCGGAGTTCCATGCGGAAAATCATGCGCGGCAGCTCATCGCCCGCGGGCATCGCGTCACGATTTTTGCGAAGAAGCGGCATTTTTATACGAAAGCACGCGAGAATCTTGACGGAATTGACCTTGTGCGCCTGCATGAGCCGTCGCGCGGGACAGAACTGCTTTTGCGCCTTTTGACGACGCATCGGGACGTGGACGCTGTTTATATTATCGGCACGCCCAAGTTTGCCGTCTGGGCGATTTTATGGGGGCGGTTTCTGCATAAGCCGGTCACGCTCGCCTTGACGGCGAAGATGGAGATTTTTGCGGCAAAGGCGAATTGGCGCAATCGTATTTTTGCAAGGTGCACGAACTTCATCGCTACGACGCATGAAATACAGGCGGGCTTTCGTGAGCAGGGCGGGGTTGCGCCGGAACGGATCTCCGTCCTTGCCCATGGGATTGATACCGCGCGCTATACGATGCCGACACAAGAAGAAAAGGAAGCGCTGCGGCGTGCAGCCGGGCTTGCGGGCGATGCGCACATACTCCTCTTCTGTGCGCGCATTGTCCGCAATAAGGGGATTGATACGTTGCTTCGGATTTGGCCCATTGTCCATTTGGCAGATCCTGCCGCCCGGCTGCTCGTCGTAGGGGGCGGGAAGCATGAGCTCATGCAGGAGCTGCGGGATATGGCAGCGACACTCGATGGCAGTGCGATTATCCTTGGGGAAGTGGATAAGCCGGATTCGTATTATCGTATGGCAGACGTATATGTATTTCCCTCGCACCACGAAGCGCTGCCGACTTCGCTGCTGGAGGCCATGTCAAGCGGGCTTCCTTCGGTCGTGTCGGACATCGGTGGCTGCGATGACTTGATTTTTGACGACGAAACAGGCTGCCGCGTGCCGACGGAAGACGCGGAAGCGTTTGCCGCACGGATTCTGGAATTGTTCCGTGCAGAGCCGAAGCGTCTCGCCATGGGGAAGGCAAGCCGTGCCTTGGTGCAACGGATGTGCGATTATACGTTTGTCGCACCAAGGCTGGAGGCGATTATCCGGAGCAGGACGCCGTGCGGAAAGGATGATTTGCAGCCGCATGGGAATGTGCAGGAAGAAATGACAGGACATGGATGTGCGGACAGGATTCAATAAGAGGAGGAGGACATGGCAAAACGAACGAGGCTTCAGAAGCTATGCTATCGCCCCGCCTATGCAGTTGCAATCAGGCGGCGCGCGGATGCAGGCGCACCCTATCGTGTAAAGTACCCAAGCCCGCTTTCATGGTATGCCGATCCGTTCGTCTGCGCGGACGGCGGGAAGACGTATGTTTTTGTCGAATTGATGAATTCCTACCATCTCGACGGGGAGATTGCAGTTGCTTCCGTCGAGGACGGCGTGATCGGCTCGTTCCGCGTCGTCCTGCACGAGCCGTTCCATCTTTCGTTCCCCAATATATTCTTGTGGGAGGGGACATGGTACATGATTCCCGAGACGTATGCGGCGGGCGAGGTGCGGCTTTACCGTGCGGATTCTTTTCCGTATCGTTGGTCGCTTGACAAGGTGCTCCGCAAGGGCGGATGGCTCGTCGACCACGCGCTCTATCCCGTCTCGGATGGCTTTTTCATGGTGAGCTACGATACGACAGATCCCAAAGACCAGCGGAATCGCATCTTCCGGCTCGATATGCGGCAAAAGGCTCTGCGGGAAATCTTCCCTGCCGGGAACTGGTGCAGGGAGCGCCCCGGCGGGACGTTTTATCAAGAGCAGGGAATCTGGCATCATGCCATACAGGACTGCAAAAAGGCGTATGGGGATTATTTGCACATCTATGCGGTCGATGCGTTTGCAGAGGAGCGTTTCGAGGAGCATGAGGTGCGCCGCATGGATGCGGGGAACACGCCCTTTTCCCCGGACAATCGTCGCATGGAACACCTTCATACCTACAACTGCAATGCGGAGTATGAGGTCATCGACCTCCAATACGACAAGCTCTATCCGGACAAGTTCTTTATCCACCAATGGCAGGAGATTCTAAAGCGCATCAAGAGGTCCAAGCGCGCGAAGCGGGGAGGACGATAAGATGCGGGTCGCGCTTGGCATTCTGCCGCGCAACGATGCAATTCTTCAGATTGGCATCGCCTTGCGCGCGCTTGGGCATGAGGTTCGGACGCTCAGTCTGGAACCGTATGCCTCACGCGCCTCGTATGCGGCAAAGAAGCTGGATCGGCTTGGCTGGAAGGAGGCACGCCGGCGGTTCGACGCCGCGCGCCTTGCGGATCACCTCGCAGTCCTTCATACATGGAGACCGCAGCGGTTGCTCTTTGTGAGTTTGCCGGATGATGTGTTTTCCTATGCGGATATGTGCGAGATCCGCCGTGCGGCGCAGGACGTGGGCTGCGCCCTTTCGGTTTGGCACGTCGATGTGTGCGAACGCACGGATGCGGTCGTGGCGTTTTGCGCGCTCTTTGACCGCGTCTGCTCGTATGAACGGAAGGATGCGGAATGGCTTTCGGCACATGGGCTGCCCGCTCGCTTCTGCCCCGTCGGCTATGCGGAGGCCTATGCGACGCCTGCCGCGGCGAGGGCGGCAGAGCATGACATCCTGTTCATCGGCACGCCGTACCGTGCGCGTGTGTCCCTGCTCGGCAGGCTTGCAAGGGAGTCTGTCAAGAGAGGCTGGCGTCTTTGCGTCGTGGGATCGTTTTGGGAAAGGCAATATCCTTGGAAGAAATTGCTGCTTCGCTTGCGCCATCCTGCCCTGTATGCGTGCGTGCGAAATGGAACGGTTTCCCCCGCGCAGGCTGCGGCACTCTATGCACGCTCCCGCATCTGCCTGAACCTGCACCGCGAGGACGCAGGCGGCTGCAATCCTCGCACCTATGAGATCTTGGCTGCTGGGGGGATGGAGATCCTCGACGCGCGCGAGGATTATGATATTCTCTCGCCAGGGCGGGATATGGAGACATTCCGAACGGAAGCGGAGCTTTTGGAGAAAATCGCGTATTATCTTTCGCATGAAGCGGAGCGCGCCAGCATGGCGAGATGCGGGAAAAAGACGGTTTGGAAGCGGCGCGCTACGCGCGAGCTGCTTCAGAACGTTCTTTCGTAGGATCGGATGTTGTATGGCGATACGATCCGGTTCATTAGAACTGCGGCATATGGATGCTGGGACAGCGCTTCGAGGAGATAAGAAAATGAGGAAACCAGAAAGAATGGAAGCACCAGCTGTAAGCGAGGCGATCCAAGCGACGGGCGCATTTATGATGGATGACGAAGCATATCGGAAATACCTCGCGCGCGAATCGTGCGCCGCATGCTCCAGAAGGATATGTCTGTCGCCACTGTGGCGGAGGCGTGCGGGCTGACGCAGGAAGAGGTTCTTGCGCTAAAACAGGACACGAAATAAATCGGCGGAGAAAGAGCAGGCGGGCAGATGAAGCATATCGTAGTGGACTTGGAGATGAATCCCGTGGATCGGGCGTTTCGCGAGGTGCGGCGCAAGCTCAATGAGGAAATCATCGAGATCGGCGCGGTGCGCCTCGGCGAGGACTTCCGGCAGGAAGATACCTTCCAGTGCTATGTGCGGCCGGAGTACGGCGCAATCAAAAAGCACATCGTATCGCTCACGGGCATCACGGAGGCGAAGGTTGAAGGTCAGCCGCACTATGCGGATTGCTTCTCGCGCTTCATCGAATGGGTCGGCGAGGAAGAAACGCGCATTTACTCGTGGAGCATGTCGGACATCAAGCAGCTTCGGAGCGAGTGCCGCTTCAAGCTGCCCAGCTTCGATGTGAAATGGCTCGACGCGCGCTGGGTCGATCTCCAGCAGCAGTTCGACGACAGGCTCGGTCTGCACAACAGCCTCGCGCTGAAGCACGCGCTCGGCGCGATGGATCGCGAGTTCGAGGGCACGCAGCACACGGCGCTCGATGACGCGATCAATACGAGCGCCATACTGACGCTCATGCAGGACGACGCAAAGTTCAGGCAGACGATGAAGCCCGTCTTGGATCTCCTGCAGCCGAAGGAGGAGCTTTCGAGTTCCATCGGCGATCTCTGCCCGGAGCTGATGAATTGGAAGGGCAACCTATCGTGAACCGTTCCAGAGAAGGGCGAGAATGCACGGGAGATGCGAGATTGCACGGCATAGCGCGGGAGCATTGGAATGTTCTGTATCGGATTTTGCAGGGGCAGGAGGGGCTTCGTTGGGTGAAGCTCTTCGGCTCTCGCGCGCGCGGGGATTATCGGAGTGCATCGGACATCGACCTTGCGTTTTCTGGCGTGGCTGGCATACAGAGCCGCCTCGCTGCCGCATTCGAGGAAAGCTGCCTGCCCTATACGTTTGACCTTGTGGACTACGACAGGCAGTCGAATCCTGCGCTGAAGCGTGCGATTGACGCTGAGGGGCGACTGCTATTTCGCGCAGGAGAGGGAGCATTTGCCATGACACAGGAGCAGGTTCGCCTGAAATGGGAGGATTATCACCGTGCCGTACAGCGCCTCGGCGTTGCGCTGACGCGGGACATCGAGCAGGACGACGTGTACCTTGATGCGGCAATCCAGCGCTTTGAGTTCTCATTTGAGCTTGGCTGGAAGCTGATGCGCGCCCTGCTCCTTTTGGAGGGGGTGGAGGCAAACAGCCCGCGCAGCAGCATCCGCGAAGCGTGGAAGCAGGGCATTGTAGCTGATGCGGAGGCGTGGCTCAGTATGTTGGAGGCGCGCAGTTTGTCCGCACATACCTATAATGAAAAGACGGCGCGGGAAATCCATCACGCCATTCAGACGACGCATTTTGCCCTGCTTTCGGATTTGGATGAGGCAGTCAAGCATCGCATGGAAGCGGAGATATAAGGGGCGCGCTTCTTGAAGTTTGTTTCTTCCTGTGATACGATGAAAACGGTTCTCTCTGTTAGGAAAGCCCAAGGAGGGCGTGACATGGAAAAGATGGGGGTCTTAGGGCCTGCTGGCACGCATAGCGAGGCGGCGGCGCTCTACCTCGCAGGGCTCTTGCCGCAGGCGCAGGAGCTCGTCGTCTACCCCGATATTTTCGCCGTCATGCAGGCGGTGGAGGAGGGCGCGGTGGATACGGCGCTCGTGCCGGTCGAGAACTCGCTCGAGGGGGCGGTCAGCATCACGCTCGACACGCTCGCGCGAAGCGACGCGCTCGAGGTCGTGCGCGAGCTCATCTGGCCCGTCCACAACCAACTCATGGCGAAATGCGGTGCGTCAGAAGTGCGGCGCATCTACTCGCACCCGCAGCCCATCTCGCAGTGCCGCACGTTCCTTCAGCAGCACTATCCGCACGCGGAGCTCGTAAAGGTCGCGAGCACGGCGCGCGCGGCGGAGCTGGTCGCAGAGGAGTCTGCTGCGAGCGGCTGGGCGGCAATCTGCACGAAGCGCGCGGGCGAGCTCTACGGGCTTTTTCCGCTTCATGCGGAGATCCAGGACAACATGGCGAACGCGACGCGCTTCTTCGAGCTCCAGCGGCGTGGCGGAGAGCGCGCAGAGGGCGCGACAAAAATGCTCGTGATCTGCCAGATCGACGGCAAGAAGGCGGGCGCGCTCTACGATGTGCTGCGCGAGTTTGCCGACCGCGACATCAACATGACGCGCATTGAGTCGCGCCCCGCGCGCACGGAGCTCGGCGCGTACATCTTCTTCTTCGATCTCGAGCTTGGCGCGGACGCGGCGGCGCTCGAGGCGGCGCTTGCCGCCGTGCGCGACAAGAGCATCTGGCTCAAGGAGCTTGGCAGTTTTCCCGTCCTCACGGCAAGGCCGTGAGGCGTCTTTCTATATCTTTCGGACAAAAGGAGATTTGTATGGTCATTATCATGAACGCCGATGCGACGGCGGAAAACATCAAGGGCGTCATCGGTGCAATCGAGGGCGCAGGCCTCGAGGCAAAGGTCATGGAGGGCTCGCAGCAGAAGATCGTCGGCGTCATCGGCGACAAGACGCGGCTTGCTTCCGTCGCGATCGACGCGCTCCCCGGCGTCGAGCAGAGCGTCGCGATCTCGAAGAGCTACAAGCTCGCGAGCCGCGAGTTCCACCCACAGTCGAGCGTCATCGACGTCGCGGGCGTCAAGATCGGGGACGGCACGCCCGTCGTCATGGCAGGGCCTTGCGCTGTCGAGTCGAAGGAGCAGCTCTTTGAGGCAGCGGACATCGTCAAGGCGGGCGGCGCGCAGTTCCTGCGCGGCGGCGCGTACAAGCCGCGCACGAGCCCGTACTCCTTCCAAGGGCTTGAGGAAGAGGGGCTGAAGTATCTCGCCGAGGCGCGCGAGCGCACGGGGCTTCGCGTCGTCACCGAGGTCACGACGGTCGAGGCGATCGAGCGCGTCGCGCAGTACGCCGACATGCTCCAGGTCGGCGCGCGCAATATGCAGAATTTCGGCCTTCTGAAGGAAGTCGGCAGGAGCGGCAAGCCCGTCCTCCTAAAGCGCGGCCTCGCTGCGACGCTCGACGAGTGGCTCAACGCCGCCGAGTACATCATGAACGAGGGCAACCCGAATGTCGTCTTCTGCGAGCGCGGCATCCGCACCTATGAGACGTACACGCGCAACACGCTCGACCTCTCCGCCGTCGCCGCGGTCAAGCACCTCTCGCATTTGCCAATCATCGTCGACCCGAGCCACGGCACGGGCAAGTGGCGCATGGTCAAGCCAATGGCGCTCGCCGCCATCGCGGCAGGCGCGGACGGGCTCATGATGGAGGTTCACCCGAATCCCGCAAAAGCGCTCTCGGACGGGCCGCAGTCGCTGACGCCGGAGAATTACCGTGAGGTCATGGACGGCGTCCACAAGATCGCCGCATTCATGAAGGCGGAGCACATCGAGCCGATGAGCATATAATTCCTGCGCCATAGCCTTAGCATCATCGCGGGCATTGATAGCCGTTTATTCGCACCGGGCGGGCAGACACAGCGAGGTCTGTCTGCCCGGTGCGGCTCTATAATAAATGTTATGGGAACTCAATTTTTGAGTATCTCATGACATTTATTTTTTTGCACACTAATTTAATAAGATAACGTATAAAAGGAAAACTTTACGAGGAGGAAAGCAGATTGACGGATGACGAACTTGTTGCCTTTGTTGGCAATTTGCCGAAGGATTGCATCGAATCGAAGACAGACGAAGAGATTGTTTTCCATCTTCCGCGCAAGAATCAGAATTGCCCGCATTGCGGCTCGTCGCATACAAATCCCAACGAGTACACGACGATTCGGCTGATAACGGAAACTGATACGGCATACGTCTATCGTAAGCGCAGGATGTTATGCGAAGATTGCAGGCGCACCTTTGTGGAAGATAATCCAATTCTCGCCCGATACCAGAATACGAGCAAGAATAGACTTCGACAGATTCGAGCTAGGAAAAAGCTATCGCAAGGAGTGGTATGTCAGCAGGCAGGAATCCCTTGGCATCTGTATAAGGCGTATGAAAGAGCAGAAAATCCTACCCTGCCGGATCTGGCGACCGCAGAAAGAATCGCGCGCGTGTTAGGTGTTGCCGTGGATGAAATATGGGATTTGCAGGAGGTGAAGCGCGCTGCACGAGAACGCGAATTTGAAAGGAAGCGTCTTCTGGAATTGAAGAAGCAGCGAGAGGCGGACGATGCGGCATGTTTGTCGATTATCCGACATATCGAAACGCGTGTCAAGAATATGTCATACAAAGAGAAACGCCAGTTTATTGACCATTACAACAAGGGGCATAGCATTACGGACGAATTTCGCATGGCAAAGCAAAATTCTTTTGACGGCTCGAAAGGATGTGAAACATAGTGGCGCTTTTACTGAAGGAGCATCTTCTGACGGTGTCCCCATGGCTTGCCAAGGAGATTGGGCTGGTGGAAGCGATTTTTATCCAGCAGCTTGAATATTGGCTTGATACGGATTCCGGCATTGTAGACGAGAACGGGACGCGGTGGATTTACAACACTTATGAAAGCTGGATGAAGCAGTTCCCGTTCATCAAGTCTACGAGCACGTTCAAACGCTTGCTTGCGAATCTAAAGGAGCAGGAGCTCATTTTGACGACGGCAAAGTTCAATAAACTCAAAGTGGATCGAACGCTCTTTTATACCATCAACGACGTCAAAATTCAGGATCTCGAAGAAAAGTATGAACAGGAGCGCATGGAGAGGCGCCGCGATAGGCGGGCTAGGCAAATGCAGGCGGATTCGGATAAAAGTCAAACAAAATCTTCCATAGGGTCAAAATGGACCTATGCGGAAAATCAAGGATTGGAGGCTGTTTCTGATAAAAATATTAAAGGGAACATAGTAAAAGGTCAAACTTCTGAAACAGCGGAAAATAGCACCGATCAAAATGAACTTTCCATAGGGTCAAAATGGACCGATGCAATGGGTCAAAATGAACCTATGGATAGGGTCAAAATGAACCAATGGGCAGACACGTCATGCGACCATTCTGGACAAGGCCTCAGCACGCCCTCGCGCGCGCGTAACAACAAAGACTACACAGAGACTACGACAAAGACCATACAAACAACAACAAGGACGGGCGCAGAAGCTCGACTGTCTCATGCGGACAAAGTGAATGCGTCTGCTGTTGTTCCCTGTGTGTTTTCCTCGGATTCCATGTCCGTCATCGCGCAATGTGAGACGTTGGGGATTCCGCGCGCCTCCGCAGAAATGTTTGTTCGCCAGTATGGGGAGGAGAATGTGCAGGAGAAAATCGGCCTATTGGGAGAGGCACGAAAAAAGCAGCCCATTTCAAATGCGGCGGGCTGGCTTTGTACCGCGCTCAAGAAAAATTTCGCAGGCTCGCATCAGCAGGAAATCAGCAAAAAAATTCAATCCGTAACGGCTTCACTTGATCTGAAAACGGCGATAACGCCGGATTCGGATTTGCTCGAAATGTGCATGGAACAAGGGATTTCACGCGATACAGGCGAGCGATTCATCGGCCAGTATGGCAATGAAAAAGTGCGCGAAAAAATCGAATTGCTCAAAATGACGCAGAAAACGCAGCGTGTCGCCAATGCGGCAGCATGGCTGTGCGCGGCACTCAAGAACGACTATGTTTGCTCGCCCGTACAGCGCATGGAGCAAGCGAAGAGCCAACGCATGAAGAAAAATATCCAGCTTACGACGGCCGAAATCGAAGAGGAGTACAAGAAAAGATGGAGCACATCAAGCATTGATCCAAACAGCCCCTTTTGGAAAATCTTACAGCGGCATCGAAATGAGCGAGCTGGAGGCAATGTATCCTCCTAGTCGAACCGTTGTGCATGGGAGGGAATCGCAATATGGCAGATCCGCAAAAAAATCACATGAAAGAACAAATTCGCACACTCGAGGAGGAAGTCGAGCGACTGCGGAATCGTTCGGAACGCGTCGTCCAACGCATCGTCCAGCCCCCGGATTATGAACGCATTCGGGAGGAAAACCGGCAACTGGAAAAGCAGATCAGCAAGTACAAGCAGCTTCTTGCAATGGACGGAACGACGGAACTCACGCTTTTGATCGACCAGTACATCGATTCCAGCAAGAAGCAACTGAAGCGCATCGCGTCGGAGATCAAGATCGCCGACTTTGACCGCACACAGATTCAAGCGATTCTGCGCCTCGCCGAGCATTTGCAGTCGGTGGAAGAGGAACTGACGTCGTTTCTCACGCTGTACCTGGAAGGCAAATGGTCTGAGCATCCAGCCTCGCGGAAGATTGATTTAGACATTCAAAAACTCCAGAAGCTACTGTCACATAGACAGAATTTCTATGCCGTGAAAGAGAATCAGCAAGAAGCATTCCATCATGCGCTTTTGCAAGCGATTGAGGTCATCAGCGGCTTTGTTCAGCCTGCGGATGAATCGGCATGACGTTCGGGGAAAAGCTGCGTTTTCTGCGAGAGGTTCGCGGGCTTTCCAAAACGGAGCTGGCTATCGCAACGGGATTTTCCAGACGATCGATTTACAACTGGGAGGCGGGGAAACGCCAACCCAAAAGCCTTGCCGTCCTGACGACGCTTGGCGTTGTGCTTGGCGTGGATCTGGGCTATTGGACGCCGTCCGAATGATTCGCGCACGTTTTTTCATCTGGCTTTGCGCGCAGAAGCTCTTCAAGGGCATGGTGCTGCCACGCCAGTTCTTCCTGCATGGCATGAATCGTCTTTTGCAATTCCTCGTCTGCTTGATTTGTCTCCCGTTCAAAGAATTTGTCTGCCGAAATATCCAGCGCAAGAATCAGCTTGTATAGCTCTTCTGCGGGGAGCTTGGTCAGCCCAAGCTCGTAGTTCTGATACGTCCGCATGGAAAGGTTCAGCTTCTTCGCAAGTTGGGTCTGCGTGAGCCCGTTCTCCATTCGGATCTGCCGAAGACGTTCCGAAATTTTCATGGCAAGTTGCTCCTTCATCTTGTTTTACGCAATACTATGCATATATTCTACTAACTTTTGCAGGATCGGTGCAAGCAAAATTTACGGCTGTCATTTGTCTGGACTAAAGACGTGCAAAGGAGAATCAAAATGCAATTTACCTTTCGCCCTGTTCTGAATATGTATCTGGCGGAATCCATGCTGTACGATTATTTTAAGCCAGCTTTTTCGCCTGCCAACCTGCAAGAATTGAAGGCGTTCGTTTGCGAGAATTTGACGCAGGAGGTCGCTATGCGAAAAATGCTTCTGCGCATCATCAAGAAGGAATCCAATCAGACGCTGCTCTCTACGGTCATTCATGTGCTGCCGAAGGATTGGCAGATGTTTCTCCTGCTCAAATACAAGTGGAGGGCAGGGCTCTCGAAGCAAACCGCGACACTGAACGTCTCCGTTTCGCAGCTTGCCAACTGGAATGATGCGATTCGGCTTCAAGTCATAAACGCACTGCACTATCGGTTGACGGTACAAGATATTTTTTTTCGGACGAAAATCGTGAATATGCTGGAAGTCCTTGCAACACTCGTGGAAGCGAAGGAGAAATGGGATCCGCATTATGAAATCATAGATGAATGCTGGTTCCGTTCCATCGTGCAGTATTACGACCAATACAGCGAGCTTCTGGAGCGATTGGATCGCTGCATGAGAAAGCAAAATTCCAAGATGGATATTGCGGTCGCGGCTGTCGTGTCAAATCCCAATGCCTCCAATCTCGAACTCGCCAATCAGTGCGGAATCAATGCGGGAAGTTATGGACGCTATCTACGCACCTTTCGGGCAGAGGTTCGTCATCTTGTATTTGATTGAGTGAAAAAGACTGGAAAAATAACATTTCCACCAAGCTACAATGAAGAAGAGGAGATAGCGTGATATGAGAAAGAAAATCGGATATGGCATAGCGATCGGCGCATATCTTTTCGTTTTGCTGAATCCATTTCAGATCGCCTTGCCGAAGCTGGTCTTCGTCAACATGACGGAAAGCCTTCCCCGCGGGATTTATCTCGCGATTCCCGGCTTTGGGATTCGGGATGGCGACATTGTTGCCTTCGCGGAAGAGGATCGCGTGATGGAAACGATTTACCAAAATGGATGGATGAAAGAAGGCGATAACCCGGCCTTTGTAAAATACGCCGCACTGGCAGGCAGCCGCTATTCTGTCGACGCGCAAAACTTGCGATTTAAAGTGAATGAGAAGTGGATTGGAACGGCATATCTTGAAGATGGCAAGGGACATTCGCTTACCCCGCAATTTGGCGCGCATCAGGTGGAGGAGGGACGATTCCTGCCCTATACCTACGCGGACAGAAGCTATGACGGCCGCTATACGGGGACAATCTCGATGAACCGAATCTACGCGCGCGTCATTCCACTCGTTACGATATAGGAGAAATAATGCGGTATCATGTATTTCAATTTGCGGGGATTTCAGCCTATAACACGGGGCAAAAGGAAGTTGACGCCCTGCTTTATGAGGCGTTCTGCTATCGAAAAGATCATGGCTTTTGGCAGGCAGTCGAGGAAGCCGTGAATAACGCAGTGCAGCACACGCGCACGCCTGCTGCGTGGACGAATGGAATCGAAATCGTCGTGCGCGTCATGGCTTTGAATGTTGCTGTCACCGTGCGCGCCAGCACGCAGCGCTTCGATGCGCGTGCCTATCAGTCAACCCTTATCGAGCTTGCAGGCAATCAGGCAACTTGCCGTATGGCGTGGCGGCAGGTGGAGGGGATGCGCCCCTCCCCGCATTTCGGGTTGTGGTTGATGCTGGCAGGCTCGGATTATCTGTATATGGATTCGGATGGGCAGTCCGTAACCATTGTGAAGAGCATTTCGCCTGCCCCGGTGCGCCGTGAAATTCGGATGCTTGTGCCGCGCTTTTATGTACGGCAGGACGGCGGGCTGCTCACGGGAAAGGAGGAGCGGATTGAGTGAATTATGTTTCGATTGACGGCGAGAACGCAATCATTCGTGTGAATGGACGCTATAATTTGGCGTGTGTCTCGTGCGTGGAGCAGGAAATCCAGATTGCGCTTTCGCTGCATCACGTGCTGCAAATTACGGTCGATTTTGCAGAAACGGAAATCCTGTCAGCGGCTGCCCTGCACAGCTTGATTGAAATGCGGGAAGTTGTCGGGAATGCGAATTTCTGCATCAAAAACGCCAATGAAGTGATTCGGTATCTCTTGCGGGAAACGGGTTATCAGGACATGATGGAAGAGGGGAGCGTACCTTGAGCAATCGTTATCGTCAGGCCGCCTTGCTGCTTGGGGGCGTGCTGCTTGTTGAGATCGGCGCAGCGAGCTATCTTTCGGCCATACATCTGCCGAGCGGCAAATTAGAGGATTACGCACAGGCCGTGCAGAACCTAGACCGCATGAAAGCAGAAATGCGCTGCATTCGCGAGGCGAAAAACACCGATCCCGACCTCGTTTCCGTTTGGGATGCGCTCCTTAAAAATCAGCCGAGCGGGCTAATCATGATGGATGTTTCCGTAGGCATGGGGAAAGGCGAGGGAGACGATACAGCGAGGACACTGACCGTTCCCATCACGCTTACCGTCCTCGCTCCGCAAGAGCAGATCATTCAATCCTATCGTGCAAATCTGAATCGGGATGCGTTTTTTCAGGACGTTTCCATCGAAAGCATGGCAACGCGGCAAGACGGGCAAAAAGAGGCAAGATTATCCATTCGGAGGGTGCGCACATGGACGTTTTAGTGAAAGCTGTGCGGAAAGGCATTGGTTTTTTGACTTGGAAGAAAATGGCTTTCCTGTTTGGCGGGCTTTGCGTTCTGCTGGCTGCCGTTTTGGGGAAGCAATGCCATAATCTGTACGCTATGCGACAGACGAATCAAACGATTGGGCAGACCTTGACCGAGTGGCAGGATCTGGCGCCAACCATCAATCGTGAGAAGCTGCGTCCCGTTGATGCCGATCAGCTGGACGACGTCACGGCTAATCTGATGGTAAATGCGCAGGCGCATCGGCTTGGGATTATCTACTATGGAGACGCGAAACAGCAACCATCGTATTCCAGTGAAGAGGCGGAATCCTCTTCCCGCCTGTATCACCTTTCCGTGCAGGGCGCGTATGCGGACTGCTTTGCCTTTCTCCGCGATTTTCATGCAAAGGACGCCTTGATGACAGTCGTCACGATGGACGCCTATCCCGTGCAGGATAAGATTCAAATGGACTTGCGCTATCGCGTTTATATCCGAGAGGGGGAATCATCGTGAATCGGATTCTCGCATGGATCGCTTGCTGCCGCAAGCAATACTTTAGCGAAGATTCTCTTTACGGTTTGAGAAACGAGCTGTTGGTTTTCATCGGTGGGCTTCTTTTGTTGCTGCTGACATTCTGCGCCGTTCTATACGGCGCGAATACGGACACGCTCTTGCATCGAAATATGACGGCGGCAGAAACCGCTGTGCCGGAAGAGGCAGACGCCGCTTTAGACAAGGCGGACAGTCTGCGCGATAAGACGGATTCAACCAATCCGTTTGCTGGCACAGAGACGCGCGAAGCGGCGGGAGCAAGCGGATTATCCCGCTCGCGGTATGTGCCTGCTGCCCTGCCACGCGCGAATCTCCCATCAATTCCTGCGGGCAATATCCCGCGTCCTGCCTTGCCCGTCATAGGCAACAGGCCTGCGCCTGCCGCAGCGCCTGCCCCTGCCCCGCAGGAGCGAGAGACGGCGGCAGAAAAGAAAAACGATGCCTATACGAGCGTCATATCGTTCTTTCAGTCGAAAGATAATCAGACGGATGCGTCAAAGGCAGATCGTATCACATATCTTTCTGGCGACGACGAAAAAAAGTAGGAAAATGAGTAAAGACTGGAAAATCCCTAAAATTTTTACACTACAATAGGAGGCGCGAGGAATCAAACGATGGAACGTATGCCGATAAAGAGGCGGATTTTGGCGGGATTTCTGCTGTATATCGTTTCCGCTTATGCCTTTATGCCGCAGCGCACGGTTTATCTCGTCTTGCTTGCCGTCATCATGGAGCGCATGGCGTATGAAAACTATGCCGGAGCACAGGGGCATACGACTTCATGGAAGAGCGTCGTTCTCCTTCTGGGAATCGGAATCTTGTTCCATGAACGCGATATGGCGCAATACGCCTTGTCATTCGTCGGTGGCGTATCATGTGCGACGTTGCTGCTGTTTTGCAAAGGGAAGGGGATGTGGAAGCAATATCCTTGCATTGCAATCTATACGGGAGGATTCTTCCTCGTCCTTTTTTATTATCTCCTTGTCCTTCCGCTGCCTTCCATTCCAGCGTGGTTGACCGCGCTAGACAGGGATATGGCACGCCTCTTCTTGGATTTGATCGGCGCAGCGTGCCTGTGCGCGCTTCTGATGCACCCGCTTTCGTCGCGACGCCTTCAGGAAGAGGAGTGGAAAATGATTCTTTGCGTTGGCGCGTTTTGGGGGCTGTGCGGGGAGGCTTTCGGCTTTGCAAGCTGCCTTGCAGGCGGCTTGCTTGCTGCCCTGAAAAATCGCCTGTGCCGTAGTTGATTTCTAAATTTCTATGGAGGGATCAATTCTTGAAAATCTCACAGTTATTTCATCGACCGGAACATTTCACGATGCCTGCCGCATCACTCAGTCCGGCCGAAAAAGCCAGTCGGAAATGGGATGAACGGGAAGGAGGGATCATCGAGCAGAACAATCTCCTGCGCAAGCTCATTTTTGCTTCTGCCGGCGCGCTCGTCGTCCTTGCCGCAGCACTCTGCTATAAGAGTGTCACCGAAAATACGCTCGTATACGTCGTCGAGACGGACATCAAGACGGGCGAGGTGCGAAACGTCGGAACGGCAAATTCCATGGCGAATTACACGCCAAACGACGCGGTTTACAGCTTCTTCATTCGGCAATTTGTGCAGGATATACGAAATGTGCCGCTTGACGGCGTCGTTTACAGCAATCAGCACACGCGCGCAGTCGGATTCTTGACGAATGATGGCGCGAATATCTTGCAGAACCGCATGGAAGCGGAACAGCGCGACAAGAAACTGAATCATTCCACGGTGCAGGTGACGATCAACAGCGTCCTCCCGATGGAAGGCGGAAAAAGCTATCAGGTGCGTTGGACGGAAGTCGAATACAAGCTGGGATCCGGCCAGAAGGAAATCACGCCGTATACGGGCGTCTTCACGACGGAAATCATCAAGACGAACGACAAGGAAAAGCTGGCCGTGAACCCGCTCGGCATTTATATCAAGGATCTGCGCTGGGAGCGCGATACGGAAACCAAGACTTCCAATGCGGATGGCGGCAACGTGCAGAAGACTGTGAAGCAATGATTCAGCAAAGAGGAGAACTATTTATGAGAACCAACAAAATCAAGAAATCCGTTATCGCCTCGTTCCTTTGTTCCGGCGTGTTGCTTTCCGGCGGCACGGGATTTTTCCCCGCGCCTGCCGCAAGTGCGGCAACCCTCTCCGAATATCGTGCCAATCTGCAAGCCGAAAAGGATGCAAAGGAACAAGTGGCAACCGAACTCGCACAGGACAGGGAACGCAAGGAATCCCTTCAAAAGGAATTGGCGCGCGTAAAGGAAGAGCTTCTTGCCTTAAAAGAGGAAAAAGCGAAAAAGGAAAGCGGTTCCGATACGCTCTATCAGCTCACCATGCGGCTAAACGATCTCGAAGAGGAGCTTCGTGCCCAATCGAGCACGCAGGATATGCTCATGGACGAATTGGATCAGCTTTCCCGTCCGCAAGTCCCGTCGCTTGATTCCCCTTACGCCTATAAAGCGCATGGCGCGTCGAATACCGCGCTCGTAAATCCCGGGCCGCAAGGCACGGTTTCCTATACGCAGGACGCGAAGAATGCGCAGCATAATTCGACGATGGTGTTCTCTTACGCGCCCGATCAGCTCTATAAAATCTATTGCCGCACGGGTTATCTGACCGATATCGAGCTAAAGAAGGGGGAACGGATCTCCTTCGTCGGTGGCGGCGATACGAGCTCATGGGCAGTCAATACGACGACCGTAGACGGCGTGCCGCATATCTACGTCAAGCCCGTCGTGCAGTCCAGCACGACGAATTTGATCGTCACGACGAATAAGCGCAGCTATCAGATTATCCTCAATACAAGCAACTGGTATAATCCGATGGTCAAGTGGACGTATGACTTGGACGACGTGCAAAACGCTGCCGCACAGGCAGCGAAAGACGAGGAAACGCTGACGGCGGATGTATCGAGCCTTGAAAACCTCCATTTCCATTACAATATTTCGGTGAAGGGAAGCAGCAGCTACAAGCCGGAAATGGTCTTTGACGACGGCGAAAAAACCATTATCCGCTTCCGCAAAAATGCGAATCGTCTTCCAGCCCTTTTCCTGAAAGAAAAGAATAAAAAGGATTTCAGTCTGACGAATTACAAGACGAAGGGCGATTGCTATATCATCGACCGCGTCATTGACCGCGCCGAGCTTCGGTACAGCGATACCGATATTGTGCGCATCGAGCGGAAAAATTAAGCCTAAGGGGGGAGACGATTGGATCTCAAAAATGGATTTCAGGATATTTCAAAGTCCTTGAAAAAGAAATGGAAGGGCGTCTTCAACAAGGAAGAGAACGTCGAGGAATTGGCGGAAGATACGGGGATGGAGGAGCAGAAACCCGAAGGCGCAAAGTCCATGATAAAAGGGGAACACGGCACGATATTCGGCTTATCGCGTCCTGTTGTTGTTGGTATCGTGATGTTCTTTTTCCTCGTTTTCGCGCTTGCCTTTCTGTATGCGGCAAGCGACGACACGAAGCCGCAAACCGAACAGACGACGGCCAAGACGACGGATATTGCCGATCCGAGCCGACTGAAAACAGGAAAGACGGATGGCATGGCAGACGATTACGGCGCACTGGCGCGCGCCAATGCGGCACGCGCGAAGAACGGGCAGGATGCGGCAAATGCCGATCCCAATAATCCGAAAGGGAAACCGCAGGACGGTAATGCCCAGCAGACGCCTCCTCCTGCCAATATGCAGCCCGCAGCGGCTGTGCCTGCACAGCCGATGACCGTGCCTGCCGTCCCGCGTGCGTCCGTCGTCGTCCCGCAGCCCGGCGGGTACAGCCAGAACTATGCGCTTCCTTCCGGCAGTCCCGGCAACGAAGATAACCGCAAACGCGACGATGAACGCACAGCCGCAGAACAGCTGAAAGAAAAGCTGAAATCGGCGATTGCCTTCGCTTTTGATGGGAGCACAAAGAATGCGGCAGAAAGTGCGCCAAGCGCGGGAAATGCGCCGAGCAGCAGTGCATCAGGCGCGGCAGGCGGCGTGATCCCGACGAATTATCAGGGAAGCAGCACGCCGACCTATAACGAGCCGACGGAGCGCACCGTCATGGCAGGCACGATCATTCCCGCTATGCTTATCTCAGGAATCAATACGGATGCGCCCGGCCCTGTCATCGCGCAGGTCATGGCAGACGTTTATGACATGCACGGAAGAATCCTTCTGATTCCCGCAGGAAGCCGCGTCTTAGGGACGATGGGAAGCACCAAAAATGGGAGCGGGAACAATGTGACGAGTCGGATTGGCGTAACGTTCAATACGGTCGTGCTGCCGAACGGCGGCGCATGGAATGTCGGAAATTCGATCATGGCTATGGACGGCGTCGGCTATTCCGGCCTTCGTGGCAATCTGCATCGCCATACGGGGAGCAACTTGATGAAGGGCATCTTCAACAGCGCACTGACCGCACTTTCCACGGCTGCCGTAGATCGTGTGACGTTTGATGCTTCGGCGCTCAGTTCCTTGACGCAATCGCAAGCGCCGACGGCAACCGTCGCGCCCGGCTATTCGTTCAACCTCTACGTCACGCAAAATATCGCATTTTAAGGAGATTGCTCATGAAAGACGATTCCCTCTATGCGCGCATGAAATCCCAGAAAAGTGGCGTAGAAAGCAAATTGAAGCAAGGCAATCCGCTCATGTGGCATCGGATCATCATGTGCGTCTGCATCGCCTTCGTCGGCATAGCGGTCATTGGCGGAATCGTGCTGGACTTCGTGCTCGCAAAACAGACGGCGGCAATCCGCCACATGCCGGTCATCGGCATCGCGGAAAACGCCGTGCTGCCGGAAGGCGAATACTATATCTATCAAGCCTATTTTGACACGGAAAACCGCAGCCATTATCTTGTCAGTCAAAAGCAAGGCGGCGTCGTTGTTTCCGTCCTTCCCCCGGAAGGGACGTATGAGCCAGCCGATATTCTGCGGCTCGTGCGATACGATCCGGCGACCTATGAAATCACCGTAGAAAAAGACGGAAAGTGGATGTTTCAAGAGACGAGCGTTTTCGCGGACATCAAGGCAAAAGAGGCGGCGGCAATGGCTGCGGCAAAGCAATGAGATCGGGCGCAGGTCGATAGGACTTGCGCCTGCTGTATATGGGAGAAAGAAGGCTGTCTATGGACGAAGAGAGGAATCGCGAAATACAGAAGAAGGCGTTTCTCTATACGGGAATCATCTTCCTCATCTTGACGATCGCAACACAATGGTATGCGACGCAGGCCGTAGCGCAGGCGTGCAATTATGACGCGCACTTGGGGAAGTATCTCTCCATCGGGGGCATGAAGCTATATCCGCCATTCGGGTATTTCCTATGGTCGTCGGATGCAATGCTAAGCCAGACGATTCCCGATATACTGGACGACTACTCTTCCCTTGGCACGATTGTGCTTTTCCTGTCGTTTGGCATCATGTACTTGATCAAAAAAGGCTTGCGCGTGCAGACTTCGCACGGCAGCGCGGCATTCGCGGGGAAAGCGGATATTGAAAAATCCGACCTCGGCGAGTACGTTTCCAAAAATGGCGGCGTATTCGAATATGCAAAGCGTCAGGCGCACCTATTCGGATTTCCGCTGCCCTTTCAGACAAAGCATAAAATCGTAAAGGATTCCGGCGTCGTCGTCGGCATCAATCCCTATACGCACAAGCTCATGCTGCATGACGGTGTGGAGCATATCATTCTCATGGCTCCTACGCGTTCGGGCAAGGGCGTCTGCACCATCGTCCCGACGGGGCTTATCTGGAAGCACAGCATTTTCTTCTTTGATCCGAAATGTGAGCTTTGGAATCTGACAAGCGGCTACCGCCAGAAAGTCCTAAAGCAGAAAGCCTTGAAATTTCAACCGCTCTGCATCGACGGCTCTGCCGCACGATGGAATCCCCTTGCGGAGATCAACTACCGCACGCCGGAAGAATTGTCGGATGTGCAGTCCGTCGTTTCCGTCATGGTACGGCCGGACGGCGATTCCAAAGGGGATGAGTTTTGGCCGAACGCCGCTGCTGCCCTGCTGAATGGCGTCATTCTTCACCTGCTCTACAAACACGACCGCGAAAACCTTCCCTTGCCCTGCCCGACGGATATTATGTCATTCCTGTCCAGCCCGGACAAAGATACAAAGGAGCTTTTCACAGGGATGCGCGACTACGGGCATATTTGTCCTGAAGAATTTTTGGAAGTCGTGGAAACCGACGAAGCGGGAAATCCCATCTTGGACGAGGTAGGCATTCCAAAGCGCAAGCATAATCCGCTCAAAGAGATTTACGGCGAGTACATCAAGGATTTTCGCCCGTTCACGAAGGCGCTCGGCGTCGTCGTTCGTTCCTTGGATGAGATTCGCATCGCGATCGAGGAGAAGATGAAGCGAGGGGAAGCGATTGAATGGGACGCAGAGGACAGTGACGGGTATGCCTCAAAAGAGCCGTACCACCTCTTGCTCACCCACCCGAAAGTGGCAGAGTGTGCGGCGAATATCTTAAATGGCGCGGATCAGACGACGGCGTCCATCATGCAGACGGCGCAAACGTCCATGGCTATCTATCAGGATCCCGCCGTGCAGCGCAATACGAGCGTGTCGGATTTTGCCATACAGGACTTGCTCGATCCGAATCAAACGGTATCGCTCTATTTCTGTATGCAGCTCAAGGAGATTGCAACGGTCAAACCGATTGCGCGCCTTTTCCTTCAGTTGCTTTGCTCGAAGCTTATCCGTGACATGAAGTTCGAGACGGATCCCAATAAGCCAAAGCCGAAAAAGCAGAGGCTTCTCCTCATGCTCGACGAGTTCCCGCAGCTTGGCAACATGAAGTGCATCGAGCTCGCCCTTGCGATTTGCGCAGGCTACGGCATCAAGATGTGCATTGTCAGTCAGGACGTCAACCAGCTCAACAAGGAATACACGAAGGACAACTCCATCGGCTCGAATTGCCACGTGCATATCTATTTTACGCCCAATAACGACAATGGGAATGCGACGGCGGAAGGCGTATCGAAGGCGCTCGGAAAGCGCACGATCTCCACGGTATCGCACAGTGACGGCGGCGGGGGATGGTTCAAAGGATCAGATTCGACCTCGCAGACGGGGCGCGAGCTCATGACGCCGGACGAAGTCGGGCAAATGAGTGCGGAAAAGGAACTTGTCTTTGTTGCAGGGCATAGGCCAATATACGGCGACAAATTGCGCTATTACGAATATCCCTTTTTGGTCAAGCGCACACAAGTCCAATGCCCTGCTATAAGCGATGCCGCGACGCGCGTCACGTCGTATGCCGAAATGGCAGACGTGCAGAAGGGCGACCGCAAGCTGAAAGAAGAAGCGCGGCGCAAGGTGCTGGAGGAAGAGGCGCGGCAGCTAGGCGAAGATTACGGGGCGTATCGGAAGCGGCTGGAGTTTGAACGGCAGAACAGAGAAAATGCGTTTCGCAAAACGATCCAGGAAAGCAGGGAAAAAAGTGATGAGAAAAACAGCCATAAAAAAGACGATAGCGAAAAACGTGCGGAAAATTCGCGACCTGCCGAAGGTCGGCGCAATGACGCACGGACAGAAGATCCGAAAGCGGTGAATCCGGCCGAAACGCCAGACGAAACGGCGCAGGATCTCGCTGCCGTCGTTGCCAGCAGCGATATTGAAATGGCGGCACTGTACGATTCCATTCAGGACGGCGAGGGAGAAGTTCTCTCTGGCACAAGCCCGGACGAGCTGTCTAGGCAGATCCTTTCCGTTGCGATCGATATGGAAGAAACGCCGCAGGAGCTATCGGAAGCTCCTGAGGAAGCCGACGCCTTAGAGGATTTCGTTGGCGGTGCGGCGCTAGGCAAGTAAAGGAAAGCGAGCGATACCATGAACACAAAAAATGAACGATACAATATCACGATGGCTGCGCTGATCACGTCCATGCGGGCGATTATGCCATACTTGCAGGACAAGAACGTGTTCGAGGTCTATGTCAATCCAGACGGGAAAATCTGGACGGACACGTTAGGCAGGGGACGCGCCTTTACAGGGCAGTACATTTCAACGGACGATACGAGAGGCATTATCCTAAGCGTCGCGGCACTGACGAACCAGCTTGTCGAGCAAAATTCTCCCGTCCTCGATGCGGACATTCCGAGCAACGACTTTTTCCCGAAGTGTCGCTTTGAGGGCAACCTTCCGAACGTCGTTCCTGCCCCTACGCTGAATATCCGCAAGCACCCCGAAAAAATCTTTACGTTGGAGGACTATGTGGAGCAGGGAACGCTCACGCCAAGGCAGTATGACATTCTGCTCGATGCCATTCATGCCAAAAAGAACATCATTGCGGCAGGCGGCACGAAGTCGGGCAAGACGACGTTCCTGAATGCCATTCTTTGGGAAATTTCCAAGCTGCACGACCGTGTCATTCTGATCGAGGACACGCCGGAGCTTCAGTGCAGCGCCGAGGATTGCGTGCAAATGCGCGCCACCTCGACATTTTCCATGGAAGCCTGCTTGAAGCAAGTCCTTCGCATGACGCCGGATCGCATTGTTGTCGGCGAGGTGCGTTCCGAAGAGGCGCTTGCCCTCCTCGATGCCTGGAGCACAGGGCATGGAGGCGGCTGCTCGACCGTACACAGCAATAATGCGCGCGATACGCTGACGCGCCTGGAGAACCTGACCGCGCGCGTCTCACGGAATCCGCAGCAAGCGACCATCGCGCAGGCCGTGGACATTATCCTGTATCTGAAGTATACGGGCAATGCGCGCCAAGTGCAGGAAATCGTCGAACTTATCGGCTGGGATGCAAAGGCTATGCAATACGAGCTTCATGCCCTGAAATAAAATCTGAAAATGAGTAAAGACTGGAAAATCGAAGAAACCTTTCCTGTATAATGAATCTTGTCCATATCCTAACCATTTTACAAGGAGGCATTATCTTATGGAAAAGCAAACAGCAAGCAAGGCAAAACGCGCATGGAATTTCGTCAAGGAAAACAAGCTCCTGATGGCGCAGCTCGGCGTCATGGGCATCGTCCTGCTAAGCGGCGACACTTCCTTTGCAAAAACGACAGACGATACGTTCAGCGTTGTCACGAGCCCAATTCAGAAATTCCAAAATACCATCACGGGACCGATCGCGACGGCAATCGGCACGGCTGGCGCGGGGCTTCTCGGCCTGTCCGTCGCTATGAACTTTGAGAATCAGATTGCAAAGCGCGGCGTCCAGGGCGTTGGCGGCATTGGCCTCGGCATTGGCGCGGGGACCGTAGTAAGCAAACTCGGCACGGGATTCCTTTTCTGAGGAAGTGAGCGTATGAGCGAAAACGAGGAAACCATCACTGCGTGGTATGATGTCCCTTTCGTCAGAGGATTGACGGAGCCGGCGCTTATCGCGGGTGTTCCGAAGTCGGTACTGGTCTTTAATGGGCTTTTCGCCGTGTTTCTGATTATGAACTTCGGATTCTTTTACATCTTGATTTTCACCTTCATGCTGCACTTCCTCGCGATATACGTCTGCAAGGGCGATACACAGTTTTTTGAATGTGTAAAATCGTATCGGAGCAAGGAAAAGTATTACAGCGTCTAAGGCATTTCTGGCAAAAGCGGAAACGGGCATACCTGTTTCCGCTTTTGCTGTTGTTGTGTGTGGGAAATAAAATCTGAAAATGAGTAAAAACTGGAAAATCCAAGTACGTGCTCGTTTATACTAAAGATGGAATCTACTGGAAAGGAGAGCGCTTTGCGCATAAAATATGGCGAATTTGAATGATTATGGGCTGGCATCTACTGCCATTGAGGAATGGCTTTACTGGGGAGGCATTGTCCGGCCGACCGTCTTGCGCCAGAAAGATTATTCCTTTTTGAGCATCATTGCCTACAAGCCCTACACCGTCCTGTCCTCTTATGAATTTCCGAAGCGTGCGTTTGGTGCGGGCTGGGTCGTATGGAACGAACATCAGCATGGGAAAGGGGAGGAATCGCAGGACTATTTGATTCTTCTTTGGCATCCGTTCATCACAAGCACGCATTTGCACGTGGAAAATACGCTGGGGGCGAAGATCCGCAAGGACAATGATGCGGTGATTGCTTATTTTGAGGCAGAGACGCAAAATCTGCTCCATGATATACAGGCGGTCACGGATGCACGGCTTCTCGAGTACCAAGAGATCATAGACGTCCTCTCATTCTCCCTGTCCCTCGGCCACGCTGCCCCGAAAATGCCGGACTGCCCGCTTTATCTGGATGTGCTGTTATCGCAGGATCTTTCGTTCCAGTTTCAGGCAAATGACATTTTTATCGACGGGAAGCGCGTCTATATCGTCTCGATTCTCGCGCCGATTGAAATCGAGCCAGTCTATGAGACGCTGTCTGACGCGAATTATCGCCACGTCAGGCGTTTCTCCTTCTACGATGAAAAACAGGCCAGGAGGAATCTGGCAAAGTATACGGCAAAGTGGTTTCCGGCGCGCTCCGTCATTCGCAAAATGGCGCTGGACGACCTCTTGGAGGACTACAACGGGTATGAAACGGAAGCATTCGTTTTCTATCTGGACGAGAAGGAGGACGCTTCGTTTCAGACTTTTTTCACGGGACTGCTTGATGATATGCAGGCTTCTTACCTAGTCGAGCGTTACAAGCTGAAGCAAGTGTTTTGGGGAGCGTGCATTGGCAACTACCAAGCAAATCAATTCCCGCCAGTCGTCGGAATCCATAATCTCGCCGAGCTTATGACGGCGACCATCAAGGAAGACAAGCGGCAAGAGAACGTCCTCGAGCAGGCACAAAACCAGCTCGTGGAAACGAGCGTCGATATGGATGCCTATATCGAGGAAATCGATCAGTCAAAGGAGAACCCGAACGGAGGGACAGCATAATGTTTCGTATGGATCGTTTTCGCACGAAAAACGAACTCTTGCAGCTCACGATCCCGTGGGCGCGCATTGTGGGAGATCCGGCCATCGTGCTCAATAAGGACGGCTCGATGCAAACGACGTTTCGCTATCGAGGCCCGGATCTGGATTCCGCGATAAAGGAACAGCTTTCAATCATCACGCAGAAACTCAATTCCGTCATCATGGGACTTGATACGGGCTGGGTGCTTTACTTTGAATCACAACGCGTTCCATCGACCAACTACCCGACGGATTCCTATTTCCCCGATCCGATAACCAAGATCATGGACAGCGAGCGCAGGGAGTATTTCAGCGACGGGGATTCCCATTTTGAATCCGAGTATTACGCCACGCTTTACTGGATGCCGCCGAACGACCATGAGGGACGCCTGCGTTCCTTCGTGATTGAGGGCAAGAAACAGAAGGGCTTGACGGAAGAAGATTATCAGCAGGGCTTCCATACCGTCGTAGAGAAAGTCTGCCGTATGTTTGAAGCGTGCCAGATTCCTTGCACGCTCCTCTCGCCGGATGAAATGGTGACATACCTGCATTCGACGATTTCCATGACGCGCAGAGAGATCAAGCTCCCGAAAAAGCCGCTCCTGCTCGACCGCTATCTGTACGATTCTGCCCTGTCCGGCGGATTCGAGCCGCGGCTAGGCAAGAAGCACATGCGCGTCATCTCCGTCATCAGCTACATGGACAACACCTTTTTCGGCGTATTCGACGCCTTGAATCTGCAAAACTTCTCGTATCGCTGGGTATCGCGCTACTACTGCCTTTCCAAGATCGATGCGCTTGACGCCGTAGCGTTGAAAGCGCGGGAGTGGAAGTCGAAATTCAAGGGCATCATGGATATGATACGCGAATTTGCTTCCGGCACGGAAGATAACAGCAACGTCAACGAAACGGCTGTCCGCAAATATCAGCAGGCAAAATCGGCGGAAACCAACGTCGAATCGGATCTCACCTCGTATGGCTACTATACGACATCGATCATCGTGACAGGCGATTCCGCGGATGAAGTGGACACGCGCGCAAAAGTCGTCGTGCAGACGATCAACAACATCGGCTACAAGGCAAAACTGGAAGATCTGAACAGCGTGGACGCATGGATGGGGACGCTCCCCGGCAACGTGGGGCGCAATGTGCGCCGTCACCTCGTTTCTTGCGCCAATCTGATTCACATGATGCCGCTCTCGACGATCTGGGCAGGCGATTCGCGCAATCACCACCTGCAAGGACCGCCGCTCATCTACACGCAGACCTCCGGCAATACGCCATTCCGCCTTAGCCTGCACGTCGGCGACGTCGGGCATACGCTCGTCGTCGGACCGACGGGCGCAGGCAAGTCCGTCTTTCTGAATGTGGCAGAGGGCAGTTTCCGAAAGTACCAATATGCCCGCGTCTTCGTCTTTGACAAAGGGGCGTCCAGCTACGTACTGACGCAAGGCGTCGGGGGCAGGTTCTTCGATCTTGGCAACGAGGAGAAAGGCGCACTTTCCTTTCAACCGTTGTCTCAAATCGACGATGAAAAAGAACGGCAGTGGGTGCTCGAATGGCTGTGCGACTATGTGCGGCAGGAAAACCTCGAAATCACGCCGGAACGCAAACAGCTGATGTGGGACGCGCTGGAATCCGTCGCGGCTTCCTATACGGGGGAAAACAAGCATCTGAGGCGCATGACGACGCTCGTCAACGCCATTCAGTCGGTCGAGCTGAAAAAGGCGCTGTCCCCGCTCTGCACAGGCGGTCCGTATGGCCGTATCTTCGATTCGGATCAGGACAGTTTGCGGCTTGGCTCGTGGCAGACGTTTGAAATGGAAAAGCTCATGAGCACACCGCAGATTGTCGGCACGACACTCATGTATATTTTCCATCGTATCGAGCAAAGCCTGAAGGGAGAACCGACGATCATCGTGCTGGATGAGTGCTGGGTATTCTTCGACAACGAGCAATTCGCACAGAAGATACGCGAGTGGCTGAAAGTCCTCCGCAAGGCGAATGCTTCCGTCATCTTTGCCACGCAGTCCATCACCGACATCGTCAACAGCCCCATTTTCAATACGGTGCTCGAATCCTGCCCAAGCCGCATCTTCCTGCCCAATTCGGACGCGCTGGAAGAAGGCACGGCAAAGAATTATGCGCTCTTTGGGCTGAACCGTCGGCAAATCGAAATCCTTGCGACGGCGACGAAGAAGCTGCATTACTATTACGTCTCGCCGTTCGGCTCGCGCCTCTTCCAGCTTGCGCTCCATGCCTGCCCAGTGACGCTCGCCTACGTCGCTGTCAACACGCAGGGCGTGATCGAGGCGAAGGAAATCGTTCGGCGGTATGGGCAAGCGGCATTCAACCATCATTGGCTCGTGCGCAGCCACATCATCGAGGATAAAGAAGAGGCAGTCTAAGAGGAGGAACGTATGAGTAGTGAAATTCACAGTGGAATGCTTTCGGTTCTGATTCTGCTCGTCCTATGGCTCTATTACCGCATCAATCGGCTGGAAGACTATATCGCAACCTTTCTGGACGAAAAGGAAAAGAATCCAAACAGCGGAGACGAGAAGCAATGAATAAACAAGCCTTATTGGAAAAAGCCGTCGATTTTTACAGACGCGGCGCGGCGCTTCAGAAAAAGCAATATGGGGACGCCTACGATCCCAATCTGGACGATGCCCGCTTAGAGGCGCTTTCCATTCGCATGACCGAGCAGGAAGCGTTTCCGCTCGACGTCATCTTGCGAGCCGTCCAAGACGTCGAAGAATCGAAATCCCCGGAATGGTTTTCGTGTTTTGGGGAGACGCTTCGGGAAGCACATACGCGGTATGACGCAATCCGCAGCAGCTATGCAGAAGGCGTCACTCGTTCCGAGAAAGCCTGCTCAAAGTTCATCGAGGACTATATGGCGGAGCACGGGAAAAGCATCATTCCCAAGGAGGTTCTCGACGGGCGTCTCGCGTATACCATGCGCTTGCGCGGGGATTCGGACAAAAAGATTTACGCCTTTTTTGCAGCGGGGGGAACGGAGCTTGAGGAAGGCTATGCGAATGCCCTTCTGGAAGCGGCGCGCATTGTTGCGCGAAATCGTGACAAAGCCTTTTTGTTGCGGCTATGCACCTCCCTGCATGATGCAGCGGCAGAAGAATACGTCACGCGCGCCTTTGCCCCTCTCGAAGAGGGCGAGGGCTTGGACGAGCTTCAAGAGCGGGAAGTCATACGGGGGATGCTTCTTGACGGCTATGACAAGGACGCGTTGCGGCTTGCCCTGCTCACGTGTTCGCCCGTGCTGGCAGAGTTTGGCCGCGGGGAAGGCTACGCCGACTACCTTCTTGACATGGCGGAGCTGGAACTGGAGCGCGATCAGGATCTGTTGGACAATTATCCCGTCATTTTGCGCAGCGACATGGAGCAGGATATGGAAGGCGAGTACGAGTACCAACGCCGCAACATGGAAAACCTCGTGCGCCGCTCTCCTTCCTCCAAGGTGGACAACAAGAAAATAGACGAGAAATTGGCAAGGGCATTCTCGTCGGCAGGATTCCAGTCAAAAAACATTCGGCGCGTCCTGGAAGATAACCGTCCGCAGGACTGGGAAAGCCTGCACCCGCGTGAACCGTATGGGGAAGCTGTCCTTCGCTCCTTGCAGGAAACACGGACGCAGGATGTGCCGCTCGTGCGCACGCGATAAGGCATGAAAAAGATACGGCGATAGTAACTAAATTTAGTTTGCTATCGCCGCTTTTTGTGCTATACTGTTCTTGCAGACGAGAAGAGCCGGACTGTCAGAACATAAGAAATTCCCGCGAAAATTTCTTCTACAATGAGACAAATGAGAAATTTGTTTCAGGGGGAAGAAATGATGGCACAAAACAATCCGCTGCTGATCGAAAGTCACCGTTTTTTGCAGGGCTTGGTGGATCATCAGGAAAGATTCGGCGAGTTTCTTGACACGATGGCCAAATTCCACAAATACACCTTGATCGAGCAGGTCAACCTGCACCTTTATGCGCCAAAGAGCGCCGTGGCGGTTGCCTCTGCCGATGTTTGGACGAATCGCTTCCATGCCTCGATCCGCGAGAATGCGACGAGCATACCCGTCCTTCTTCGCAGCAAGCATGGGCTTTTCGAGGAGCACCGCGTCATCGATGTGAAAGACACCACGCTTGCCGATGAACAGCCGGACGTATTTCGCAGAATCCCGTGGCAGTATACGGCACAGGACGAGGAAATTGCCAAAGAAGCATTGGGAGCGGGCGCAGAAGTCAGCCTGTCCGATGCCATTCGGCAAAAGGCGGAACAAGTGGCGGGGCTTCATGCGCAGGACGGGGCAGCCGCTGCCGTTGCCTACATCGTGCGTGCCCGGCTTGGGCTTTCGCAGGAGGAGCACGCACTGGATGCCGTATCGCTGCCGCAAGCTCGTCTGATTCCGTTTTTGCAGCGCGTCAACGCGCAGGCAAGGGAGATCCTAGATCCATTGGGAGCCGCCATAGAAGCGGCGGCAAAGGAACGTGAGGAGGAGAATCAACATGACCGAGCAAGAAATCATGAAAACCGACTTCGGGGAGTGGGGCGACAAGAAAAAGCACTATCTGAAGACGTACCATCCCGAGGAATGGAACGAAATGCTGAAGGAAGGACGCCTGGAGAAGTTCCTGCAAGATCACGACGATACACAGTATCAGCGCAGCCAGAGACTATTGACGCAGATCTGCGAGGCGGACGGGATCGGGTATCCCTACGACGGGAGGCTTCCGCAAATGGAGTGGGTGGGGAGATTCAACATGGCGATGGCGGAAATGCGGGAGATCATGGGCGAGGAGTATCGTCCGCCACATTACGAATAATCTATGACGCCTTTGACCAATCCATACAGGACGGCACCTATCCAGAAATGCCGGAAGAAGCGCGCGCAATATGCCACCTTTTTATTGAGGAAATGCAGAACAATGAAGAGATTCAGGAGGCAGAACGCTACGCGCTCCTTTCGCGCGCCTATCAGAACCTCGCGACACTGTCCCAGCACATAGAGCGCGAGAGAGCACAGGCGAACGCGCAAGCGCTGCAACAAATGCAGGAAAGAGAGGCTGCACGGGAAAGCGTGCCGGGCAATCCTCTGCGCCGTGAGACGCAGGAAGAGCCTGCTGCCGTCATGCAGGACAATTTATTCGCGTCAAACGATCAACAAACACACACAGAGACAGCAAAAGAGGCCGCTCCTGAAGAGCCTGCCGTAGAAGTACCTGTCATGGAAGCGCCTGCTGTAGAAGAACCTGCCATAGAAGAACTTGTCACGGAAGAGCCTGCCATAGAAGAAGTTATCCTAGAAGAATCCGCCACAGAAGAAACGCTCGTCGATGCTGCCGAATCGCAGCGGGAAGAGACAATCGACCTGCCGGACGATTCCTTCCAAGAGGAAGGGGAGGCAGTCGAAGCAACGCTTGACGAGAGCGTAGAACAAGCGCCGCAAGATGGCATTGCGCCAGCAGGCGCTTCGGGTATCGTCGATCCGCCGTTTGAGGAGATGGACTTATCTGTCCTTGACCTTGATGCCGATATGGCGACTACGAATGGGAAGCGCGCCGTGTTCGAGCGCAACCTCGCCGCGCTTAAAATTGTCCGCCACCTCGACGCCATGGGGAATATGCCGAATGAAGAGGAACGGCAGGTACTGGAAGCCTATGCGGGATTCGGCGGCCTTTCGGAAGCCTTTGACGGGGGAAATCGCGCGTGGCGCAAGGAGCATGAAGCGATAAAATCCTTCCTGACCGAAACGGAGTTCGCTTCTGCACGCGCCTCTACGCTCAATGCCTTCTATACGCCGCCACAGCTCATTGAAGCGGTCTATCAAGGACTGGAGCGCGCCGGATTCCATGGCGGGAATATTCTCGATCCATCTACCGGCACGGGAAGATTCCTGCGGCACATGCCGACCGCTATGCGAGCGGGCAGCAAGTGTGTCGGCGTGGAGCTGGATTCTTTGACGGCAGGCATTGCGCGGTATGTATCGAGCAATGCGAAAATCCTGAACAAGGGATTTGAAAAGACGGCGTTCCCAGACGATTCCTTCGACCTTGCCATTTCCAATGTGCCATTCGGCAATTACATCATTTCCAACTCGCGCTATGAAAAGAACTACTTCATTCATGACTTTTTCTTGAAGCAAATGCTGGATCAGACGCGCCCCGGCGGGCTTGTCGTGGCGATTACGAGCCACGGGACGATGGACAAGAAAAATCCGGCACTTCGGCGCGAGCTGGCGCGCAAAGGGGAGCTCGTCCGCGCCCTGCGCCTGCCGAATCCGCTTTTCAAGGGCGCGGGGACAGAAGACGTATGCACGGATCTTTTGATTTTCAAAAAGCGGGAGCAGAAGCTTGCAGCGGATGCGCCGATGCCTTCATGGACGGAAAGCGTGGAGCAGGAAAAGACGTTCTTCAATTCCAAGGGTAAGCCCATTGAGGCGAAATACGACTTGAGCGCTTACTTCGTCGAACACCCGCAGGACATTTTAGGTGAGGCGACCGTCAAGACGTCTGCTTACGGGCTTGAGCCGTATGTAAAGGGGAGCGATCTTGAGACTACGCTCGCGCGTGTGCAGGAAGCACTTGGCACGCTGCCGCAGGATCTATACCATGCGCCCGCAGAGGCGCGCCCCTTGCCGCAGGAAGCGGAGCAGCGGGGCGAGCAAAAGCCGTTTGGATTCTATGAAGAGGACGGGAAGATCCTCTATTATGCGCCGGATGGAAAAGTCGAGGAAAAGGAATGGAAAAAAGCGCAATGTGACAAGGCGCGCACGCTGATCCAGCTACGCGACACCCTGCGTGAAATGTTTGACGCTGAGTTGCACGATTGCAGCGACGCCGAGCTTGCCCAGTACCAGACACGCCTTTCTAAGCTATACAATGGCTATTTCAAGAAGTATGGCAGGATGCATGACGATGCCTTCTTCATGCGCCAATTCCCGAAGGATTCCGCGTATGGCATTGTCTGTTCGCTCGAAGTGGACGACGAGAACCATAAATTCCAGTGTCTGTCTGACGTATTCCAAAAGCGCACCATTCACGCCTACCATGCGCCCGAACACGCGGACACGCCGCAGGACGGGCTGATTATCTCCCAGCAGGAAAAAGGGAATGTCGATATTCCCTATATCGCGCAGCTTACGGGGATGGACGAGGCGTCTGTCGTCCATGCGCTCGAATACCGCGAAATCTACGAAGATCTCGCGCAAGGCGGCTATGTTTCGGCAGAAGAATACCTGTCGGGCGACGTGCGGGAAAAGATCGAGCAGCTGGAATATATGCAGCAGGATGCGCGGGAAGATTTGACCCGCGCAGCGGAGCGCGCCCTTTTGCCGAATCTCGTGCCTGCCGTGCCCAAGGAGAATACGCCCTTCACCATGGAGCAGTTCGAGACGTGGAACGCGGTGAAGGATTTGTCGGACGCAGAAAAGATTACGCTCTTCCGGCCGGAGAATCGCGCCTTCTTCTACAAGGCAATGCAGGGCATGGCATACTCGCATCAAAAGCGATACTTTGACTTCTTGCAGGAAAAAGCGCCGGATCTCTACAAGGAAACCGAAACGCCGTACTTTTTCTTTGCGTGCGCAGCGAATCAAGTCTCCTTTGACCAGCCCTTTAATGCAGCGGCAAAAACATTCGAGCAAGGCCTGATGAAGGCAGGCCTCATGCGCTATTCCGTTGCGGACAGCAAGATCGACATCGGCTATCTTGCCCATGCCTTTGCAGGACGCGAACAGTCGCATGAAATGCCCGTACTTTCCCATGAAGAACGGCAGGCATATCATCAAGACTATGCCAGGCTTCTGGAACGCACGATGGAAGAGCGGACGGGCGCGCCCTTCGACGCCCTGCGGGGAAAAATCGAGCGGGCAGAGAAAAACAAGGCGGCGCTTCTGAAGGTGAAGCCGAAGGATCTGACCGCCGAAGAAATCAAGATCAACCTTGGCGCGACGTGGATTCCGACGGAGGACATCGAGGATTTTGCGCGGGAAATCCTCGGCGTTTCGCATTACAGGCCGTTCATCGAGTTCGCAGAGGCGTCTTCCGAATGGCATCTGAATGACATGAAACAGCTCGCTGGCGATACGCGAGACAAAGTGGCAATGTTTTCGACCTATGGCGCAGCGGGGAAAAGCGCCGTGGAGATTCTGGAAGCGACGCTCAACCATCGCACCCTGAAGATATTCCGAATGGACGGTGAAGTGAAAGTGCCGCTCCCCAAGGAAACGCTTCTCGTCGCGCAAAAAGCGGACGCGATACGCGACGCCTTCGTAGAATGGATTTTCAAGAACGAGGAGCGGAAAAGCCGTCTCGTCGCCTATTACAACCGCCATTTCAACAACATCGTCCCGCGCACCTATGACGGCTCGAACCTCGTATTTCCAGGCATGAATGTGGAAATCGCGCTAAAGGAACATCAAAAGAATGCCATTGCGCGCATTCTCTACGGCGGCAACACGCTTCTTGCGCACGCCGTCGGCGCGGGCAAAACCTTTGAAATGCAGGCGTCCGTCATGGAAGCAAAGCGCATTGGTCTGTGCAAGAAGGCCTTGATGATTATGCCCAAGCACCTGACCGCACAGTTCGGCGCGGAGTTCAATCGCCTCTATCCGAATGCAAAAATCCTCGTGGCAACGGAAAAGGATTTTGCCAGCAAGGAAAAGCGCAAGGCGTTTTGCGCCAAGATCACGAGCCAGGAATGGGATGCCGTAGTCGCAAGCTATCAGCAGTTCGAGCGCCTGCCGCTCTCTCACGAACGGCAGGAAAAATTCCTGCGCGACGAGATCCGCACGCTCGTCGATGCGGTCAAAGCGCTGAAGAATCAGCAAGGGCAACGCTTCTCCGTCAAGGAAGGCGAAGCTATGATCAAGCGGCTTCAGGGCAAGCTGGAACGGCTCGTGGAAGCGCACGCGACGCATCAGGATGAAGGCCTTGCCTTCGAGCAGCTCGGCATTGACCGCCTCTATATTGACGAGGCGCACTACTACAAGAATCTCGGCTTCCTCACGCATATGCAGGGACTGAACAGCGCAGGCAATCAAATGACGGCCGATCTCCTTGCCAAACTCCAGTATCTCAATGAGATCACGAACGAGCGCGGCGTCGTCTTCGCGACGGGCACGCCCGTCTCCAATTCCATGGCGGAGTTGTATACCATGCAGCGATACCTCAATCCGACGCGGCTGAAAAGCCAAGGCCTGTATAATTTCGACGCATGGGCAAGCACGTTCGGGCGCGAGGTCACGACGATGGAGATCGATCCCGCAGGGACGGGATTCCGCTCCAAGACGCGGTTCGCCCAGTTCAACAATCTCCCGGAGCTCATCTGTATGTTCCGCGAGTTCGCCGACGTGCAGACGGCAGAGAGCCTGCATCTGCCCGTGCCCGACTATCAGATCGAAGTCGTGAAGGCGAATCCGTCGCCCTTGCAGCAGCGTCTCGTCGAATCCCTCGCCGACCGTGCGCAGCGCGTGCGGCAGGGCAATCCCGACAAGCGCAGGCCGGATGCGGACGAAAAGACGAAGGCGGGCATGGACAATATCCTGACCGTCATCAAGGACGGAATGCAGGCGGCGCTCGATCCGCGCATCTTGAACCCCGACTATGCGGATTATGCGGGAAGCAAGGTCAATCTCTGCGTGAAGAATGTACTGGATCTTTACGGCGAAACGAATGCGAAGCACTCCACGCAAATGATCTTCTGCGATCTCTCCACGCCGAACGGGAAAAAGGGAGGCTTCAACGTCTACGAGGACATTCGCGCCAAGCTCATGGATGGCGGCGTGCCGGAGAAGGAAATCGCGTTCATTCATGACTACGAGAAGCAGGAGGCGAAGGAGGCGCTCTTCGAGAAGGTGCGAAAGGGCGAGGTGCGCGTCCTCCTCGGCTCGTCGGACAAGCTCGGCGTTGGGACGAACGTGCAGGACAAGCTCATCGCCACGCACGATCTGGATTGCCCGTGGAAGCCAAGCCAGCTCGAGCAGCGTTTCGGGCGTATCGTCCGGCGCGGCAACGAAAACAAAAACGTCAAGATCTTCCGCTACGTCACGGATGCGACCTTCGATTCCTATATGTGGCAGACCGTCGAGCGAAAGCAGCGGTTCATCTCGCAGGTCATGACGACGCGCACGCCAGCGCGCGAGGCGGAGGATTGCGACGAGTTCACCATGACGTGCGCGCAGATCAAGGCGTGTTGCACGGGCAACCCCATCTACAAGGAACAATTCGAGCTGCAAAACGACCTGCAAAAGCTCGGCGCAATCCGCGCGCAGCACATGGAGAGCCAAGCAGACGCAAAGGAACGCTTGCGGACAAGCCTTCCCCAGCATCTGGCGAAGATCGAGGAGCGCGTGCAGCGGCTTTCCTCCGATATGCAGCGCATCGAGGCAGGGAAGAGCGAGACGGGGCTCACCTTGAACGGCAGAACCTTCAAAACCCATGCCGAAATCGGCAAAGTCCTCGCCGCGTGCGCGAAAGCCATTCGCGAAGGCACGCTTCATGCGACGCCGAAAGGCACGTATGGCGGCATGAATGTCACCATCGTCAAGGACAGCGATACGCAGAAAATCCTGCTCAAGCTGTCGGGCAAAACGGGCATCGACCTCCCCATTGGCTCCTCGACGCCCGAAGAAAATGCCAATCGCTTGCAGAACTTCGCCGAACAGTTCAAGGCGCGTCTGGAAGAGAACCAAGACGAGCAAAAGAAGATCCAGACCGAAAAGGCGCAGTATGAGAAACTGGTGGAGACGCCCTTCCCGCAGGAAGCGGAATATCAGGAGAAATCCGCACGCCTGCGCGAAATCGTCGTGCAGATCGAGGCGGATGAAAACGATTCCAGCCAGAAAGAGGAAAAGGCGAACCGCCACGCGCTCATCGAGAATCCTGACCGCTACGAAGGCGAGAATCCGGCCGTCAAACGCTATCTCGAAACCGCGAACCGCCTCTATCGGAACAATCGGAGCTGCTACGACTGGACGCTCGACCAAGCGGCGTGCCAATCCCTTCTGAAAGAGGGAATCAGCCGCGCGGAAATCAGCAAGGCGCTCTGCGCCTACTCCCCGCTCATTCACGACAGCGGAACGATTGAGAAATTGATTCCGAAGCAGGAACGCGCCCTAGCCTAAAAAAGCCGCATCCGAAACCGGGTGCGGCTTTTGCTTTGCGACGCATAAAGACTGGAAAAATGGCAAAATCATTTCGCTATACTAAAAGCAAGGAGGTATCGTTATGAAAAAACACATCTGTCTTGCCGTTCTCTTAGCCGTGCTTTCCCTGCACGTCCCCAATCGCGGCGAGGCTGCCGACCTGTACAGCGTCATTTACACGGACGCGAGCCAGTATAACAGCGATCCCGTGGAATGCGACTGGATTGCGAACGCGATCCTGTACGCATCGGGGACGTATGACGTCGATCCGCTCCTCATCACCGCCGTGATGGAGAGCGAATCCCATTTTTATCTCAATGCGGGAAGCAGTGCGGGCGCAATCGGCCTGATGCAGCTCATGCCGCGCACGGCGTCCGCAATCGGCGTCGATCCCTACGATCCGCTCGGCAATGTGCTAGGTGGCGCGAGCTACTTGCGCACACAGCTCGACAATTTCGGCAGCTGGGGCGTATACGGCGTGACGTATGCCGTGGCCGCCTACAATGCAGGCGGGGGAGCGGTGCAGCAATACGGCGGCGTGCCGCCGTATGCGGAGACGCAGAACTACATCGTGAAGGTCAATGACGCCTATATGCGCCTGTTGAACTGGTATCAGAACTGAGGAGGCACTATGAACCTAACGGAAACGTCCCTTGTTGCTGTTTTTGCCGTCGTGTTTTTCGTTTTGCTGTATCGGAGCTTGCCGCAGGCGGGTCAAGGCAGGAATCGCCTGGCAAAGTGCCTGATCGCCCTGAACGGGATTCTGCTCCTCCTCTCACTCAATCTCTATTTTGCCGCCAAGAATGAAATCCTCGTCAAGGACACGATTGAGAAATACAGCGTATCTTCGACCGTGGAGCTTCTGACCCTTCTCCACGATCCAAGCCACGCGGTGCACATGGAAGAGAACCGCATCTACATCGACAAGGGGAGCGACAGCGAACGTGTATTCGTATTCATGCGCACGCCGTTCTTTCACATCATGGATCAAGGGAAGCTCGTCCAGCTCGCAAAAGATTTGCCAAAATGAACAAAGACTGGAAAATCGACCCTGCTTTTTGCGCTATGATTAGAAAAACGTGTATCTAAGATTCAACGAAGGAGTGAACTCCCTATGAAATCATCGAAAAAAGCGGCAATCGGAATCGGCGTCCTGTTTGGCATTTCGGCATCCTTTCTCGCTATGCTGCCGACCAGCCACCACAGCGAGGCGGCAATCGCCGTCATCGATCAGAAGAACATCGAGGAGGCGATTAAGACAGCCATTCAGACCGCGAATATCCTGACCAAGGAGGAAAAGGAGCTCGCGCTCATGATCGTCAACTCCAAGAAGATTGACGCCGAGCAAATGCTGAAATACATTGATACGCACACCAAGCAGCAACAGGAAATCTGGCTCGAAAAGGCGGGGCTGGGAGGACTCCTCCAAAAAGGCAAAAACGGGAAGGACAGCGCCCTTGATGTTGCATGGCGGGAGCGCATCGGCGATCTGCAATCGGTCCTGAATGGCAATATCACCGTTTATGACAGCGTCATGAACGAAAAGAAGCGCGAGGAGACGCTTGCCGAGACGTACAAAGACGCGGCGAAGTCGGCACAGAACGCGCAGAAGGGGAACGAGGAGCTGGCGCAGGCGACACAGGAGGCGCTTGCCGCGTCCAACAATGCAGAAGGCACGCTCCAAGTCCTCCAAAACGGCAACGCGATCAATGCCAACACGGCGCTCGCCCTGATTCGATTGACGAATGTTTACAGCAATGCGATTGCAGCGGAGGCGGCGCACTATCAAGCGGAGAACCTGCGGCGCGCGACCGTGGAAGCGAACGAGAACAAAATGGCGGAGCAGAACCGCGAAGCAGGGGCAGTCGCGCTTCGCAGCCTGCAAGCGCGGCAGTAGGGAGGACACCATGAGCATCCAAACACATGGCACACGCCTCGCCCTCTGCACGCTCGCTGCATTCGGCGCAGGGCTTCTCCTCTTTGCGCCGGAAACGGCTGCCGCAGCGGAACTCAGCAGCGATATTGGGCTGGGGAGTGCAGGCGGCGCATTTCAAAGCAATCTGACGAGCATGGCGAGCGGAATGCGCTTCGTGGCGCAGCTCATTTCAACCATCATGATTGCGCTCGCGGGAATTATGATCGCCTTCAATGTGGAAAGCGCCAACAAAACAACGTGGAACATAATCCTTGGCATCGGGCTTGCGCTCAACTTCGGGAGCATCCTCGCGGGCGCGTACAATGGGGCGCTTGGAGGCGGGGGCGCGCAAGCCCCGTTCACGTATCAAATGCACATCGACGCCGACAACAGCAAGTGGTACGACTTCCTCCAGCCGTTCACCTCCACCTACATCAACTACACGAAATCCGGCGCCGTCACGATCATGCCCGTGGCGGGCAAATTGCTCCTCGTGCTCACGGCAATCTCGGCAGGGCTGAAAGTCGCGCTCGACCTCATCAGCGGCGACAAGATGAAATTTCTCGTCAAGACGCTCCTTGAGACGGGACTGTATCTTTTCCTCATCTTGAATTGGTACGGGCATGGCATTGACATCATGGGCAGCCTCTGCAATGGCTTTGCCGCGATTGGCTACAAGGCAGGCGGCTATGCCGATACGGCAGGAGTAAGCTCCGACTCGCTAATCGTGACGGCCGTCGCGATCTTCAATAGCGGCTATGCGTCCGTGCAGTCCAGCTTTTCCGTCTGGTCGCCGATCTCTGGCCTCGTCACCTTGGCGTGCCTGTTCATCATGCTCATTCTGCTCGTCCTTGCGGGTATCGAAATGCTCATGGCGAAGATCGAGTTTTTCACGATGGCTATGATTACGTTGCCGCTCGTCCCGTTCGTGGCGCTCCCGCAGACGAAATTCCTCTTCGAGCGCGCTTTGGGCGCTATGTTCAACCTCGCCGTAAAGGTCTGCATGATTTCCTTCCTGACGGCTATGTCGTCGAATATCTTGAAGGACTACGCGACGCAATTTGCCGATATTGCAAAGGAAGGCGGCAAGGGCATCGTCGGCAACATGAGTTTGCTCCTGCAAATGGTCGTCGTCAGCATTCTTCTCTATATCCTCATCAAGAAGATACCGGAGCTTGTATCTGGTCTGCTCTCTGGAAGCCCGTCCCTAAACGGCGCAACGATGACGCAGACGGCAAAGAGCGTCACGAATGCCGGCGTGAAAGCGGGGGCAGCTGTGGCATCCGGCGGAGCGACGCTCGCCAAGGAAATGGCGATACAGGGATCAGCTGGCATGGGGAAAGGCGGTGGCGGACTCAAAGGTCTTGCACGAGGTGCAGCAAGTGCGGCTGGAACGGGTTTGAGCATGACAGCTCGGGCAACAGGACGTGCATTGCTGGATGCTGGCACACATCTCGGACCAGTAAAATCCGCTAAGGATGGTATAAAATTGGCAAATAAATATTTCAATAACCCGAAAAAGAAGGAATAGTTCTTCTTGTGCAAAGCAAAAGACCGCAGTGTGCTTCTGCGGTCTTTTGTATGTCTGTACATGACAGATACGCTCCTGATTGACCCTATTATAACAGGCTGCTTGGTTCATTTTAAGATGTCATGAGGGAAGTTTTTTGAGAAGCGTTGCATATTCCTGCTTTAGCGACTCGTATTGTTCCTTCAGTTCAGCATACCGTCCTTCCAACTCATGCAACTGTGTAACTTTTTCTTGATTCAGATAAAGTTCTTCTATCATAAATGTGAGATATGGGGCATTGGCTTTGATGATTTTATCGAGTTCGGATTCCGTGAACATATCGAATAAGACATCAAAGCCCTTACTCGTCATTCTAGGGCGATAAGATTTCTTGATGAAATCTTCCGAAACGTTTTCACGCATCATCTGCCGCACTTTTAAGCGTTCGACTTCCTTTTTTTCCGCTCGCTTATCCATAAAGTCTTGTACCTTATCAAAAAATCCCATCTCACTCACGCTCCCTGCTTGCTGCATCCATCATGGCGCCGTTTTCATCTTCTGCAAAAAGCGGCTCGTAGGAAGAAAGAATCTGCACAATCAAACGGTTCAAATTCGTCTTGTGGTGTACGGCATAGAGGGCGAGGCGTCTATGCAGATCGGGCGGAATGCGGATATTGAACATGCCTTTGAAGGATTCTTCCGGTTTCTTCCCGGCGCGCTCGCACGCATGAATGTACTGATCCACCGCCTTGCGGAATGCCGTGGCGATTCCTGCCGCGTCCTGTGCCGTATAGGCGATCTTCTCCCGGATGCCGAGCACGCGGCCGAACAGGACGCCCTTTTGCCCGTCAAGCTCCAATGAGCCGATATAGCCGTGATGTGTCATCGTGTTCTGCATCGCATCGCCGCCTTTCTTGCTGTTAGCATAGCATACTTTGCTTGTTTTGTAAATCATATTTAGTTACTCGAAAATGAGTAAAGACTGGAAATCTGCATGAAATTCTTGCGGTATGATAAGAGAGGTGACGAAGGGGAGGGACTGCTGGCAATGCGAAATCTTTGTGCCGTTCTTTTGGCAATTATTTTGTTTTTTCCCGCTGCGAGGACGTATGCAGCGGATGGGGCTGGGCTTACCATGCTGGACGCGCCGCTCCACGGGCATGAGATCATGGTGACAAGCCCTTACGGGATGCGCATTCATCCCGTAAGTGGCGAGGAAAAAATGCACTGGGGCATTGATATAGGCGGGGACGAGGGCGAAGACGTCTTTGCCGTTGCGAGCGGCTATGTCATTGATGCAGGCGACGATGGCAACAATGGCAACTATATCATCATGTCGCATAATGGCGGCGCGTTCTATACGGCGTACATTGATTTAGGCGATATTTCGGAAGCGAAAAGTTTCTGCGCTTCTGGAGAGCTCGTCGAGCGGGGGCAGGTCATCGGGCATATCGCGGGTCCCTTGGCCGGTTCGACTGGCGAGCACCTGCATTTTGAAGTGCGTATGCCGGAGGCGGGCGTCGGCAATGGCGTCGATCCTGCCCTGTACCATCCGTTTGCGCCGTGGCTTCCCGCCAATGCGTCGAAGGGCGGGGTTGACATGACGCACAAGAGCACGAGCATGGTGTGGAATGTCGCCGTCTCCTTCATGGATCCCATCAAGAAAGCGATTGATACGATTGCGGAGGCCTGCACGAAAGCCGTTGACATCTTGAAGGGCATTATCCAGTACGCCATTTCCATCCTTATGGTCATCGATCTCTCGACCACGTACATCCTGCTTGCCGTTGACCGGGACAAAGGAAACGAGCCGAGCTTCAGCATCTTCAAGCTCCTCGCCGTGAAAATGCTGCTCTATCTCCTGCTGTTCTTCCTCATCGCGCATTGGGGAGGCGTGATCGTGGACGCGTCGCGCGATTTCTTCCTTGGCATGGGCGCGGCAGCGAGCGGCATTGACGTAGCACAGGCAAAACAAAACATCGTCGATCCGACGAACCTTGTCGCGAAGGGCGCGAAGATCGTCGCGCCCATCTTCACCGTGCTCAACGAGACAGATGCAAGCTCGCTCGACTGGCTCTCCAAGCTGGTTTCGGGTGTTGTTGCCGGTGTGTTCATCATCATCATCTTTGGCTCGTTTGTCCTGTACGCTATGGAGATCCTCTTTGCCTATATCGAGTTCTACATCGTCAGCGTGTTCAGCCTGTCCACCTTCTTTTTTGCGGGCGTGAAGTGGACGCGCCGATTTGCCGAGAACAGCATGAACGGCATATTCTCCGCCTCCATCAAGCTCTTTTTCTTCTGCTTCTTCGCCGCTATGATGCAGGCGGTCATGTCCAACATGGTGACAGACGACTTGATCCATATAAAAGCCGTCCCCGTGGAGCAGGCCATTGGCAATACAAACGGCAGCTTTGGCGGACGCGAGGACGTCGACACCGTATTGGAAGCAATCCGGCGCGTCGAGACAGGCGGGCAAAGCGACCCATTCCACACACCCTCCATGGACGGCTGGGGCTATGGCGCATATCAGCTCAGCTATGAATATTGGCCTGCGTGGGCAGTCGATGCAGGATTTGAGGATTGGGCGAAAGTCATGCCGTGGGAAGAGGGATCGGATGCGTGGCGCAGTTACGCCGACCGATCACAGCCGTACTCTGGCGCATGGGAGGCTCAGTTCCCGCCTGCAACCACGCCGTGGCCGGAGAACGTGCAAACTGCCGTCGCACGGGCGCATCTCTTAGGGCTCTATGATACCTATGGGAATTGGCAAATGGCGTGCAAGCGCTGGAACGGGACGGGGCCGGGCGCGGATGCCTATTGGGTGAAGGTCTGCGGGGCGTCGAACGCAATCCAGCGGACGCAGCACGTCTTGCAGATCGTCGTCCTGCTGAAGCTCGCCGTCGTCTGCATCTTGTTCGTCCTCTTGGGAGACAAGCTGTCACGCATGATTATCCGCCAATTCGGGACGAGCAACGGATTCAAATTCCTGCCGGGCACGTGACGTGCCGCTTCCTATGCTTCGGATATACGAGAGGAGAGATCGCAATGAAACGATGGTTCAAGCGGCTTGCCAAAACGACGGCCGCATTCGGCGCGGCGTGCGCGGTTCTTGCCTGCGGCGCAGGGGTTATGGGGTACGCGTTTTCAATCCCCGGCGTGACGCGCCCCTACGATCCGCCGAACTACTATTCCCTGACAACCGTCTCCGAGCCGGACAGCGCGCCGTCCCCGTTTGCCCTGCGCGATCTTGCGGCGCAAGGCGGCAACGTCTACGACTATACGCGCCATATCAAGAGCATTCTCTACGACACGAAATTCGCTTCGTGGCTCGAAATCCTGACGGGGAAAAACAAGGTGGAGGAAGATAATTCCGCACAGCTCACCGACGAGCAAAAACGGCAGGGCGCGATTGCATATCTGGAGACTATGAACGCCCTGCAAGTGAACTGGACGCAGCGGGAAGAAAATCCAGCGGCATTCGATTCCAAGAACTATGACGGAACGTCTGGCAGGGATCTCGACTACCGCGAGACGAGCGCCTATCTGTCGGACGGCTACGAGAGCGCCGCAGCGGGCGCGCAGAACCGCAGCGCGATTAACGACAAACTGGCAAGCGCCCTTGCCAGTGCGCTGCAAAACTCCAATAACGCCATAGGGGAGACGCAAGCCTATCAGTCTGGCGCGCAGATTGAGGCGGCAAAGCAGCTCGCCGTTATGGCGCTCACGCAGGCCGTCGGCGCGCAGACGGATTTGCGCAACCTCCATCAAATGCAAAGCACCGCCGACCGGCAGGCGCAGTATGATATGCAAAGCAATGGCAGGGCGCTTTTCCTCGATCCGTCCGATCCGAATGATAAGCGTATGCTGGATTCCTATGCAAAGGATATGGGCTACACGCCCTACGAGTCAAAGCCCATGCCGGATTTCTGACCGAAATTTCTCCGAAGGGAGGTGAACCGATATGTATGAATGCCCGAATTGTGGCAACCAGCAAAACCATGCAGGTGCTTGCGACCGCTGCGGCACAGAGACGCGCTCCAAGTGATGGATAGGAACGCATTTCGGAACAAAAGAAAAGGCAATACGACGATACGTTTCTGTATTGTCGTGTTGCTTTTTCCTTTTGCATTTCGTTCGGATATTCTATCGTGTCTTTCCTTTGTGCACTTTTCGGGGCTACCCAAGCGTGATGAACACGTTATTGTCCTTCTGCTATGGATTTCTTTCGTTTGGTCGTCGGCATCATTTTTGCCAAGAACACCGTGATGCGTTCATTGGACTGCCGTTCCGCTTCTGCTATCGCTTTTGCCTTTTCCCCCACGGTCTTCATGCCGCTGCCAAAACATAAGAAATTCCACGCCGATCTTCTGCTAGACTAAAGCTAGATAGATAGCAAACAAGCAAAAGGAGGATCATGCCCATGCCCGTACAGGAATCAGTGCCGCAAAAAAACGAGGAGATTACCAGTACACTGCTCAAAGGAACGTACCATTACTTCAATATGCTCATGGAAAAAGCGTGCAAGGATGGAAACGCCGTCTGGCAGGAGGAGAATGCGAAGCGCCAGCAGCTTGAAACGCCTGTCCTTCTATACAAGGACAAGGAAGGGGAATATCAGACGTTTTACCCGCCTGTCGCCAATGCGCTCCCCGCTATGCAGGTGCAGAAAAACATCGGCAGCAAAGATGCGTGCTGGATCAGCGCGAAAGAAGCCGCAAAAGATCCGCATATCTCCATCAAAGAGGGGGCAAGATCGCTGGACTTCGTGCTCTTCACCAAGGAGAAAAAGCCGTATGTGAAGAAGTTTTTCAACCGCGCCGACCTTACGGGGAAAGGCGTTCCCACGATTGAGGTGAAGCCGAATATCGCGCGCGACGCCTACACGCACGATATGGTGAACTACCTTGCAAGACGCGCGGAGAGAGGCACATTCAAGGACGACAATTACTTCATGATGTTCCTCGACGCGAAAGAGGCGGCGAACCGCAGCTACAAGGCGAAGAAAGAGCTCTATGACTTCGCAATGATGGACTACGCGGCATATCAAAAGGCAGAGATTGAATCCGGTGCGCGGCTGTCCGCAATCCTGCAAACCGATGTCAGCAAGAAGCCTTCGCCCAAGGATCAAGCGGCGGTATTCCGGCATCTGCTCGCACAGGAATTGCGTACACGGTCCGCGACAAACTATGTCGTCCGCGCCGCGAAGAAAGCGCTCGGTGAACTGAAATGGCAGGAAAAGCACGTAAAAAAGGCGCTTTGCGATCTCGTCCCCAATGCCGCCTTTGACGACCTGGCACGAAAAGGCAAAGCGCCGTCCGCGATCCTGCTCGCGAGCGCCAAGCAGGCGCTTGCAGAGAATCGGAAAGCGCAGGAAAGATGAAGGAGATTGCTATGGAAACGATGACGAACGAGGAACTGTTTGAGATATTCTGCGGCAGCATCGATACGCGGGAAAGCGTGCCGGAGGAACTGGAAGAGCCGGGACGCGAAGAAGAGGCGAAGTGATGGCGTACCATATCGAGCATTCTGTGCTGTATCGGGCAGGGGAGGAATCAAGCCGCGTATTCTTTTGCCGCACGCAGCGCGGCACGATGAAAGCACGCCTCTACTGTCGGACGAAATGGATGCCGCTGGGAGAGGACGGGGAGCATATCCCCGTCTCTTTTGTCGAATCCTATCAATACGGCGCGTCCTTTTCGGTACACGTGGCACGCGCGGTGTTCCTGTACCTCGCCGAAGAGATCGGCGAGGATTTCGTATGGGCGCGCCACAACTTGATGGCAGAAGAGAAGCGCGTCCTGCAAAGCGTGGGCTATCCCATTATAGAAGAACGGAACCGCCTTCTCCTTGCGGATGGGTACGACCTGCGCCGGGAAGCGTATCACATGACGCTGGACGCCCGCATGAATGGAACGGATCATCGCGAGGAGCTGCAAGACGTGACGGCAGGGCTGGCACGGCTCGGCAGCCGGATCTTTACGCTCGCGCCGCTCCTCCTGTACCGTGTGCGCCCGTATGATTCGCGCATGGCGCGCCTTCGGATGAAAGAGGCGCGCGCGGTTTTCGAGACGCTCAGAGAAATGCGCGACGGGAAGGAAATCCCCGGCATTGATTCGGAAGAGATTCCCTTCTTCACAAAACGCTGCCTCGATGTCGTGCATCGCTCCCTTGATGCAGCAGAGGAAGAACTTGCAGCCGCACTCGGCAAGAAAAATCTTTGTTAGATGTTAGAAAGTTTGTTCAAAACACTGGAAGATTTCGCTTTTCTATTCGGTATACTCGTAGGAGGGGCAAAGACTATGCAGGCAAAATCCGAACAAGAAGAAAGGCAAGAAAGGCAAAAACGAATCCGCAGTATGCAGCGAAACATTTTCCTCGATATTGAGCCGATCAGCGGCAGAGACTTGTTCTGCTATTTCTATCGCAAGGCGCTCGGCTACCTGTCCAAGCAGAAAAAGCAGGATGGAAATGGCCGCGCCGTCTCGAAGTTCACCTTGCAGTTTCTGCTGCAAGAGAATATCCCGCTATACCGTGTGGTCGAGCTGTTCAACCGCTACGATCCTATGGCAGTCGGCAAGGCAGATTACGGGATGAAGCTGCTGGAAGAACATCATCGTTGCTGCAATCTTCCGTTCCTGCCGATTTCATAAACGGATATGATTCTTTTCCTATTTGTTTATGATTCCGTTCATAAATCTATATGAAAACCATCATAAATCTTTCATAATTATGATGGTTTTATGATGAAAATAAGAACAATTTCATAACAGAATATGATTCGCATAGGAAAAATTTAGGAATTTTTCTTATGCGAATCATAAACGGGTTGACAACTCCCTTTCCATGGGGTATGATAGCCTTACACGAAATAATAGGTATAAAAAATACTTATTATTTCGTGTAAGGCTTTTCTTTTCTTTTTTGGAAAGGGGTAACTACCATGAACTTTCTCGTAGCAAATGACAGTGGCAATGCGGAGCAGGATATGTTTTTGAATGGCTGCTTGGTCAAAAGCCCGAATGTTTTTGCCCGCGTGCAGAAACTAAACAACATGGACGAGGTCAATCCCCAGTATGTGCTGGAGCATATCCATGACAATCTCATCGTGGCAATCGACGGACGCCTCTATTACGTCGGGAACTATGCGCTGAAGAGCGGGCAGCATTGCCGTTCCATCACCGTAGGCGTAGACAATGACAAGGTGTCAAGCGAGATCGTCTTTATCAACACGCTCGCGCATATCGCGGGGGAGGCCGTTGCGCGCACGGCGCAGGAGAACCAAGGGAAACTGGACGCGGATTGCGGAATCAACGTCGAGGTCGATATGGCCACGGCAATCCCCGTATCGTATTACACCAAGGCAAAGGCAGAGGAATTTGCTAGGAAGTTCACGCACAAGCGGCACGTCGTCACGGTCTATGTCGGCGCAATGGATTACAGTGTATTTCTCAACTTTTCCTTTGTCAAAGTGATTCCAGAGGGCGTAACGGCAGCCCATGCCCTGCTGGATGCGCCGGATCTGCTGAAGCAGCCCGCAGAATCCTCGTCCGCTCCTCGTATTCTCCATATTGCAATCGGCGAAGGGACGACCGAGTTCCCCATCACGACGGGCGTCGCCTTCAAGCCCGACTTCATCACGGGGACGAATAACGGCAACGGCCACGCGATTGCCCGCGTCTTGGAGGACTTCAAGCGCGAATACGGCTTATCTGCCATTACGCGGCAGGACTTCTCCCGCTATGTCATGGATGAAGGGCATAAATACCATCAAGCGGCTCTCGATATGCTCCTTCCTGCGCTCGATGACGAGGCGGAGGATATTCTCGTCATGGCGCAGCAGGTCATGGAGCGCGCGAACAATGAGATCGATGTCGTTGCCGTGTATGGAGGCGGCTCTATTCTGATGCGCCCTGCACTCGAAAAACGCTTGCAGGCATTCTGCGACCGCGCGAAGGTGCAGCTCCTGTATATCACGGATGCCGAAACTGCCGTGTTGATGGAGGCACGAGGGCTTGACGTATTTATCCATAGCCCGCTGTTCAACGCCCTGAAAGAGCGAGAAGCATAAGGAGGACTGCCGCTATGTGCGCTACGAAAAAGACTATTGTGAAATCCGTTTCGCTTGAACCGCTGCCAGAACTTGCCGCGTTCGTGGCGAAACAGAAAAACTTCAGTCGCTCGATCCGCGTCCTGATCCAGCAATCCATCTACCAGAACAACGGGAAAATCGTGGATGTAGGCGAAGTGTATGAGCGAGCCGTCCAAGCGCAGATATTTGGTTCTGGAGGGGTTCAAGAGGATGCGCCAATCCATACCCCCGCCACTAGCCAGAAACGGGAAATTCAAAGCGAGAAATCTCCGCAGGCGGAACGCAATGCAGGCAAGGCGAAGAAAAAAAGCGGCGTAGAAATTCCCGAAGGATATTGATGCGCCGACAAGGAAAACGGATATGGTATCGCGAAGTGAACGTAGAGAAAACATGGAATGGTAAGAATGGAGGAAACCTTATGAAACGAATTTTACTGCTTGTCCTTTGCATTGTCGCTTATGCCTCGACAGCGCTTGCTGCGCCTACAACCCTCGATCCGTGGATGGCAGACATTGAAGGTATCGCCCAGCACCCGGAAAAGATTTACGAAGTATATCGTGGGATGCCGCTATCCGATTTCAATGCAACATGGCAAAATGTGCCTGGCTGGAAGCTCGGAAAAAAGGATTCCAAGTCCAATGGGATTGCCTTTGAAAAGACAGAAAATGGCATTACGCAGCGTTTTGAGGTCTTTCCGAATGCGCGGGACAATGTGGTATCTTCGATGTCATTGACATTTGACTGTCCGGATGAAAAAACAACAAAACGCATTTACAATTTTGCTCGCAATGCTTTTTCGTTGCACTATAAAAATGCAGGAGATCAAGACTTTTGCTATCAGCAAAAACCGTTGACTTATCCATACAAATGGTTTTGGACGGATGATAAAACAACGACGACTGTCTTGACGCTTTCCGTAGAACATCACGTGCTAAGCATTTCTTCTGGTGCATGGAATCCGAACGGGAAATATTAACCTAAATCATCGTAAAGCGCTGCCGATACTATGGCAGCGCTTTTTTATATGCCAACACGATATGCTTACACAAGCTCTGCATAGATATGCTTGTTCGCCTCTTCATCTTTCGCCAGCTCGCTCATCAGCTTCCAGTTCTTGAGCGATCGATCATCGTCTCGCGTCGTCGCGACGAGGCTTGTGAATTTTTCATCGCCCGCAATCGCACTAAGGATGGCAGAGGGGCGATCCCCCGTGAATTTTTCGTCTGCCATTCGATACAATCGTTCGGACTTTTTCCCATCTTTTTTTATCCGGTTCGATAGGGCTTCCAGTTGCTTCCCTGCACGGCCTAGTCGTTCCTTTATGAGCGCGTGCTTCTCCGTCAGTGCATCATACCGCTTTTGGGCAGGCTGATTTTTTCGCATGATGCCGAGGGCGATTGCTTGGATTTTTTGCTTCCCCACAGGGGCGTCGATGCGCGCTGCAAGGGCGCGCTCCATCTTGCCGAGCGCAATCTTTTGAGCTTGCAAGGCGGCCTTCGTTTCATCGAGAGACGCCTTCTCCTCCAGTAGAATATGCCGCTCTTCCTGCTGCTTTGCTTCCTTTCCTTCCCAGCGTCGCATATCGTTTTCCCAGTACGTCAAGTTTTTCTGATAGGTGCGCCGTTCGGCATGGAATTTTTTCAGGTCGCCTTTCGTATAAAGATTGGCGGCGATCTGCGTCGCGCGCTCCATCGTGCAGACGTTTTTCTTCGCCGTTTCCATTTGCTTTTCGAGCCGTTCCAGTTCCGTTTTCAGCCCGAAATACCGCTTGCGAGCAATCGCATGAAGCTGTTTGGTCGTGTAGGTATCAAGCGTGTTTTCTGCTTGCGTTTCGGCAAAAAGGCCTTGCTCCAATGCACGCATTGCCGTTTCGAGTGTTCGCTGCGCATCGCCGAGCTCTTTCCGAATGAATTTGTTGTCTTGCAGTTGTTTGTGTGTGATGAGCTGGATTTGTTTTTGAATATCCGTATTGGATAATCGCGTTTCAATCGCGTCAATTTTTTCTTTCAGTGCCGCGCGATCGCGGTGCAGGCTTTCCAGTTTTTCTTCGAGCACAGGACGCATATCACGGTATGCAGCTTGCGTGCTAGCTGTTGCATTTTGTGGCTCTTGCAGCTCGTTTTGGAAGGCTTTCCAGTGCGCAAGATCCGCTGAAATCTTCTTGTACGCTTGATAATCCTCGCGCTCTTCCTCCGTCATATATTCCAGTCGCGCGCTTTCCTTCGTGTCCTTTGCCGAGACGAGCATGAGGCGCAGGTGCTCGTATTTTTTTGCGGCTGCGGCGAAGTCATCGCGCAGTTTTCCAATCGTGGAATCGGACGACCGCTCGCTTTCGATGAAGGCGTTGGACGTTATGATTCGTTGAAGCCGTTCGTTGATCATCGCTCGTTTCTCGCCGCGCTTTGTTTCGTCAATATCGTGTGCGAGCAGCTCTGCCGAGAAGAGGAGATCGCGATACTTCGTTTTGTAGGCGCGGTACTTCAGCAGGCGCTGTGCATCGGGGCTGTCCTCTTGCAATACGCCGTTCTTGCCGATATGCACTTCTGGCATTCGATTGAGCAGATCGGCAAGCAGCGTGTCTCCGTTCATTCGCGCTTCCGCTTCTTGGTCTTTGAGGCTTCGGTGATCGATGCGGGCGCGAAATCCGTACTTCGCCAAAACGTCGTTCGTGATCTCCTGATACGTTGCGCGAAGATGCGGAATGAACGCGCGCTTCGACCAGTTGCGTTCAATCGGCGCGCCGTGGTTTCGTTTCAATTCTTCGGACTGATCGCTGGCATTTTTCCGCAGCGGATAGTGAAAATATGCGTCGGGACGGCGCTCTTTTTTCTGCTCTACGTCATCAATCTCGCGCGTTGAAAAGACGATATGGACGTGCAAATTATGCGTGCCGTCTGACATCGCGCCAATCTTGTCATGCACGGCAAAATCGTAATAATGGTTCGGCATGACTTCGTCAATGAAGCGGTTGACGATCTCCAAATTCTGCTCCAGCGTCAGCTCGTTTTGCAGGGCAAATTCCACTTCCTTGTAGCGCGCTGCATTGGCAGGCGAGTGTTGATCCGCTGCGCGGAAAAATACATTCGGTGAATTGTTTGCCCACTTCGGCAGACGATGCTGCCGATAAACGCAGCCGCCTTTTTGCGCAAACGCCTTCTCGCGATTGATGTATTCGATGTGGCTTTCTGCATAGATTTGCCCTTTGCTTGCTTCCAGATTCTTGATGATTTTTTTCGCGGTCAGTTCGGCGCGCTGGCGTCGTTCGCGAGATAAATCCCATCGCACAAGAGCATTGGATTTGGCTCGGAAGTCTCCCAGCTTGCGCACTTCGTCAGGTGACAATAGCATTGCAGGGTCCGCGGATCGATGAGCCGCCACATGGAGCTTGGGCAGTTGGCGCACTGTGGGTATGGTTCTGGCGGTAAGAGTTTTGGATAGAGTTTGGCGATTGCCGTAAGCGTCTGACTGGTGAATATTTGTGGGGCGTTTTCGATAGATTCCGCCTCGCTGTTCAAATCGGTTTCGTTCATTTTCTTTCTCCTTTCGCATTGCGTCGAGCGCGTCCTGCATAACAGATTCTTCAAAAGAAATGGGCAGATCGCATAGCACGGCCGTATGAATGCACTTGCGCTTGAAGGAAGCGCTTCCGTAAATTTTCAGCGGCTCGCCCATCATCTCTTTTGCAATCATGAGAGCGATAGAAATGGTTTCCGAAGAGGGGGACTGCGTGACGGCAAGCCCTCGTTCCGTGTTGAAGATTTTGCCAAAAGGACTGCCATAGAGAAGCGCTTTCCGTCCATCTGCTGTACTCTCTTTGGCAGATACCGTGATGAGATTATTCTGGTCTTCCGCTCTCTTTTGGTCGACATTTTTATATCGTCCTTCGCGATTGATGTACTCGATTTTTTTCACGGCGCTGATACGTTCTCTGTCCTTTGGACGCTTGTCGTTCTTCACCGTAAAGTGGTAGAGTGCCATACATTTTTTCCTCGTCTTTGATGCCGTGCGTCACCTGCGCGAAGCGCATTAACCTGCGAAGCAGGTTCAAGGAGCGAAGGCGACTGACAAGTGGTTTCGATTGCGCTAGCAACGTCATTTTTTTCGTCGGCGTTTCATTCCAAAAATGAAATGCAGAAGTGAGCCCTTTTTCAAGGGGCTCGTCAAGGGATGTTTCATAGGGGGCACATTCTTTCGTGGAAGTTCTGCTCGTAGCTTATCATATCCGTAAAAAAAATGTGGGAAACATAGTTCCCATTTTGTAAAAGCGCGAAAAAAATATGCTATACTTGCGGGGAAAAAGAAAAAGCAAGAAGGGGGCTGTTTTTTTGGTTGAAACAAAAAAACTGGAGCTGGATGCACTCAAAGGGGAACTCGTGAAAACGAAACAAAGAATCTCCCTTGCGTCCTATGATCTGCATCGCAGACGAAAGGAAGAGCATTACTACAAACTGCTTCGGGCAGGAAGGATTTTTGAAGACGCGGGCATTCTCGATGAATACGATCCCGGCGAAGTGTATGCGCTGCTCATTGCACAGCGCGATTCACTGACGAGAAAGACGGCAAGGGCGTAACACAGGAAAGGAGAACCTATGAAAAAGGGCAACAACATCGCGCGCAAGGAGAAAGTTTTGCGCGGTCTGCTGGATCGGCAGGAGGGGCTGAAAGAGAAGATCGAGCGGACGCAAAAAGAAATGGATGAACTTCGGGGGCGCGAGTATCAGAAGTGGGCAGAGGAAGTGCTTTCCATCTTGAAAAAGAAAAAGCTTCACCCTGATCTCCTGCAAGTCCCGCCAGAGGAAGTCGCAACGTATTTGGAAATGGAATATGGAGCGCGGTGGACGGCGGAAAATGACAAGCAAGCGAGTGAAAAAGCGGAAAAAGAATCCGCTGCTCAAGATTGACGCGCGATAGGGTATTCTCTATAATAGGAGTGTGCTAAGATGCCGAAACGAATTCTCACACAGCAAGAAGTGGCAGATAAATTTCGCAAGCACAAGGAGTGGCTTGCATCAAATCACGAGCGAGGAGAGCAAGCCGATTTTTCCGATTGCGATCTGCGCCCGATTCGTCGTATCATGGGAAAGAGTGCGGAAGCGTCATTCGTCATGGATTCGATGAAATTCAACCGCACGAATTTTTCGGGACTGGATATTGGGTTTACATCGTTTCAAAATTGCGAGCTTCAACATGCAGACTTTTCTTCTGCGCGCTTCTATGAAGCAGAGTTTGCGCGTTCCGATTTGACCGGCACGGAGTTTTTAGACGCGAAGATGCGTGAAAGCCTATTCGAGAAAAATCGGATGCACGAAAGTGCATTTAAAGAAGCGTGGGTGTTTCAAAGCGCGTTCTTGACTAATTCCGTATCTCGCGCCAACTTGTCCGACGCAACGTTGGAACGATGTTTGATTCAGCAAAATTCATGCCGAGAAATGACTGCACTCTTTACGAAATTCAAGGAAACTACACTGCGTGAAAATGTCTTTGACTCCTGCCGGTTTATGCAGTGTGATTTCTCGGGAGCGCTCATTTCAAATTGCGAAATCATCAAGGGAGACTATCTGGATAATTTCTTGGAAAAGTGCCGTCTGCATAAAACGGCTCTTCAAAAGGATTTGCTGCAAATGTCTATTCCACTTGGCGACGCGCAGGAAAAACTTTCGCTTGCGTGCGATTTGAAAACGGGGCGCATCTATTCCAAGCAACTCAATCCAGATGGCTCCATTGCGCCGAAAAATTTCTTGCAGACGGCTGCGCAATGGGCAGGAATGCACGGGGACGTTCGTAAGGTTACGGCAACACTGAAAGCATTGGATCACACCTTGCAGGAGGCTTGCCGGGACTATAAGAAAAAGGATTTCACACGTTAAGATGGGAGGAGAGCATTATGTTATATTGGGTGGAACGCGACATTCTAAATCGCATGATAGAGGCTTGTCATGTCACGTTGGACGATTTGAAAATGGGGGGAGATTCTCCCGAAGAAAAACAGGAAATTGAGCGGCTCGTCCAAGAAGGCGGTCCGACCAATAACAGCGATTTGGTGTGGCATATCGCGTGCCGATTGGGAACCTTTCAAACGGAGTTCTGCAAAACCAAAGAGGAAGATGGCGAATACTCGGATGATTTTGAGACGCTGCGCCGCCTCAATGACTTGAAGCGCCCTGTCGATCAAGATGAATCGCATTACGTCACACCGGGGCGTCTGGGTTTGGAAAAACTGTTGGAGTATGGAATCCTGAAGGCAGCCGTATAAAACTTAATTTGCAAATGGAAAAAGCGGAAGGAAGTGCCTCCGCTTTTTTCATTCTGTGCAAAGACAAGAAATTCGCGTCCTGTTTCTCTTTATAATGGGAGTATGCGTGGAATAAAGGAGGAGAAACGATGCGACTATTCATTGCAGAAAAGCCAAGTCTTGGACGTGCGATTGCAGAAAATCTTGGGCAGGGAACGAATAAGGACGGGTACATCGAATGCAACGGCGGTGCAGACATTGTGACGTGGTGCTTCGGGCATATCCTGCGCCTTTATCGACCGGATGAGTATGGCGAGAACTATAAGTCTTGGTCGATGAAAGATCTTCCCATCTTGCCGAATCCGTGGAAAAAAGCGGTGAGCAACGACGCGAAAAAGCAATTCAAGATCATCAAGGAGTTGATTGGAAAAGCGGAGTACATCGTCAATGCAGGCGATCCCGATCGCGAAGGGCAGCTCCTCATCGACGAGGTTCTGGAATACTGCCACAACAAAAAGCCCGTCAAGCGAATCCTGCTCAATGCACTCGACAATAAAAGCGTTCTTAGTGCACTGGAAACGATTCGGGGGAATGAAGAATTTGCAGGGCTTTTTGACAGCGCTCTTGCCAGAAGCTATGCCGATTGGCTCGTCGGAATGAATCTTTCGCGCGCCTATACGCTTCGCAATCGGAGCGCGGGATATAACTTCGTCGTGCACGTCGGGCGCGTGCAGACTCCGACGCTTGCCCTCGTCGTGCGACGCGAAAAAGAGATCGAGAAATTCAAGCCGACGACGCATTACGTCGTGCATGTGACATGGAAGCACGATGCGGGCTTGATTCCGACAACGTGGAAGATGCCGGAGGATATGGAAGGCTTGGACGGCGAAGGCCGCCTGCTGGATCAAACTATCGCAGAGGGAATCTTGTCCAAAATGCAGCTCATCGCCAATCAAGGGGACGGGGCTGTCGTCCAATCCGTTGAAGAGAAAACGAAACAGGAAGGGCAGCGGCTGCCATACAGCCTGTCTTCCCTGCAAGTCGAGGCGGGGAAAAAATACGGCTATTCCCCACAGCAAGTTCTCGATACCATGCAAAGCCTCTATGAAAAAAAGTGGACGACATATCCGCGTTCCGACTGCAATTATCTGCCAACAAACCAACTGGAAGATTGCGAAAAAATCTTAGCGAATCTACGAGAAACAGGGGATGCGCCGTTCACGAAATCCGTTCAAGGCGCGGATTTGGAAACCGTTTCGCGCGCATGGAATGACAATAAGATTACGGCACATCATGCCTTGATTCCGACCGGCGTGAAAGCAGACATGAACGCTATGACGGAGATCGAAAAGAATCTCTATCTCATGGTGGCAAAAGCCTATCTGGCACAGTTCTATCCCATTCACACGTATCATGCCAAGCGTGTTGTTATCGCGTGCGGAGACGAAGAATTTGTAGGGACAGGGAAGACAATCCTGCAAATGGGATGGAAGGGCTTGTATCAGAAAGATTCCTCGGATCAGAGTGCGGAAGAGGAAAACGAAGCGAACGAGAATACCGTCCTGCCAGAACTGGACGAGGGCAGCCTCGTTGCGTTTGAAGCGGGAAGCGTCAAAGAAAAAACGACAAAACCGCCTGCGCGTTTCACGGAAGCAACCCTTCTCCAAGCGATGAAGGACATCTACAAATACGTCAAATACAAGGAGCTCGCCGCGCAGCTGAAGGAGTGCAAGGGGCTTGGCACGGAGGCGACACGAGCCGACATCATCGAAAAGCTCAAAAAGGCACAGTTCATCGAGACAAAGAAGAAAAAACTCGTTCCGACGGAGAGCGGATGCAAGACTATCGCAATGCTGCCGGACACGCTGACTTATCCAGATACGACAGCGCTTTGGGAAGCGGCCCTGGATAAGATGGTGCTCGGCGAGGTACAATTCGACGCATTCCTATCGGGGCAAGTGGATTCCCTGAAATCCATGATACAGGATGCGCAGAACAAGCCCGTGGAACAGAACAAGGATCTTCCCGTTTGCCCGACCTGCGGGAAAGTCATGATGCGCCGCAAAGGGAAATACGGCTTTTTCTGGGGATGCAGCGGCTATCCCGATTGCGAGACGAGAGCGCGGGATGTGGACGGAAAGCCCGATTTTACGCCACGCGCACAGGCTAGTACAGCAAAATGCCCCGTTTGCGGGAAAAACCTGCGTCAAATACAAGGCAAATTCGGCACATTCTGGTCATGCGAAGATCGCGACAAATGCAAGGCGCATTTTCCCGATCATGAGAATAAGCCCGTTATCGTGCGCTGTCCTTCCTGTGAAAAAGGCTTTCTGAACCGTGCGGAGAGCAAAAAGAAAAAAGGCAGCTATTACTGGTATTGCACGGATCATTGCGGAGGCAATCTGATTTGGGATAACGATGGCTTGCCGGACTTGCCTATGCTGCAAGAAGATCCAACACAATCATTATGAACAAAATCATAAATTCGTATGAAATGAATCATAAATTCTTCATAATTCGCGATTTATGAAGAATTTCATAACAAAATCATATCGTTTTATGAAATAAATATTAAACCAAACAAAAAGAAGATGTATCTTTTTTTCAGATACATCTTCTTTTCTTTAGGAAATTCCGCTATACTGTAGTTGTCAAGAAAACAGGAAAGAAGGAACTCCCCGTGTGTACTGATTTTATCACATTCGTATTCGATTTGCCAGTAGATTGCCGAAAAAAGTTGAAAGAAGGTGTTATGCAGATCACTTTGCCGCGCAAGCTGCACCATTGTCCGCAATGTGGCTCGTCGCATACCATCGTCAGCTGTTACCACACACAAACACTGAAAGGCATCACTGGCTGCAAGATGACGTTCCTCTACCGTTGCCGTCGCTATCAATGCCAAGATTGCGGGAAGACGTTTGTGGAAGAACGGCCATTCATACAGCTGTATCAGCGAATGCCCGACAGTGTCATTGAATCCATCGTGCAGGAGCACGGCGATATTGTGACAGAGACGCAGATCGCGCATCGGCACGGCGTATCCGTCCCGACCGTAATGCGCCACTTCGCAAAGGCAATGAAAAAAGCAGAAGCCGACGAAGCGCAGCGACAAGAACTCCCAGAAGTGCTGTCCATGGATGAATTTCGTGGCAATGTTGGCGCGAAATATCAAGTCGCACTGAATGACTTGGATAGAAAACAGTGCTGCTCGATACTGGCGAATCGCGAAAAAGGCATTCTCGATGCCAGCATTCAGTCCTATCCGCAAGAGACGCGTGAGGCAGTGAAACTCGTCAGCATGGACTTGTCGTCTTATTTTCGGCGACTCGTCGAGGACTACTTCCCAAATGCGATTGTTGCCGCCGACCATTTCCATGCCGTGCGCCTTGCCAATGACGCGCTAAATGAAATTCGCAAGGACGTGCAGGAGAAATTAGAGCCTGCCCAGCGGACAGCCTTCAAAAACGCACGGCGCATTCTGCTTTCACGAACCCATGCGCTAAAGCCCTCGACGCGCACGAAATTGGAGGTGATGCTTAACCTATCGGACGACCTTGCCCATGCGTATTGGCTAAAGGAAGAATACTTCGACCTGTTTTCTAGCGCAGATCGAGCAGACTTCAAGCAACGCCTCCAATCCTTCGCGAATCATGTAGCGGAATACGGATTGGCAGACTTCAAGCGACTCCTGCGCACGACCTACCAGTGGAAAGAGGAAATTTGGACTGGAATACAAACAGGGTATAGCAACGGATTCACCGAAGGCTGCAACAACACAATCAAGGTGATAAAACGGATCAGCTTCGGCTTCCGCAATATCAAAAACTTTCGGAGAAGAATACTTTTCGTACTCAACAATCCCGACCGCCAAAAACGCCGGTCAAAAATCTCAAAAAAAGTTTCCCATAACCGTTGACAAAGAACCCCCGGTGCTTCTATTTTGACAGTGGCGTGTGATTGTGATAGACTAAGCCCAAATGTACACCGAGAGACGAAGGAGTGTTATGGCATGAGAGGACGCAAGCTGGCGGTGTTAGCAGCTGCCTTTTTGGTTGGTGCAGGGCAGGCGCATGCCTCGCAGGCATCAAGCGTGGCGCAGGAGCTCGCACAGAACGCGCCGCAGGGGCAGAGAACTGCCGGGGCACGGGACGTGCAGCCCGCCGCGGCATCGGGAAAAGCAGAACCGGTTCTTGTTGAGGCGGATGCGGTCTTTGAGCCGGCGCGCCTTGATGCGGGGCAGCTTATGGGCGTGTACCGTCTTTCCAAGTACGATGTGATCAACGTCCAGGTCATGGGCTTTCCCGAGGGGCTGGGCTACGGTTCAACGGGCTCGGTCAAGGTCGGCGCGGAAAACACGCAGAGCCTGAGTGCGAATGACTTCCTCATCGGCCCGGACGGCAGGGCGGCCGTTCCCTATGCCGGCAATGTGCAGCTCGTGGGGCTCACCGTGGACGAGGCTTCGCAGCTCTTGAAGGAGCGCCTTTCTACGTATCTGAACGATCCGCAGGTCAGCGTTTCCATACGCAGCTACGGTCCGCGCAAGGTCTACGTCATGGGCGAGGTGAAGACGCCCGGCATACAGGAGCTTCAGGTTGACAGCATGAACGCCTACGCCGCGCTGACGAGCGCGGGCGGCTGGACCAATCGCGGCCGCAGCACGAGGGTGCAGGTCGTCCGCATCAAGGACGGCGTGATGTATTATAAGCAGATCAATATGAAAACTTACATGACGCGCCATGACCTCCGCCAGAACGTTGCGCTGCAGGATGGCGATGTGGTCTACGTCCCGCGCTCCAATGGCATTATCTGGAATGAGGATATCTTGCCGTATCTCAATGGCTGGGCGCTGTACAAGTCGCTGACGGATGATTGATGAACGCTTGTGCCCTGCGCGAGTGTCTGACGTTATGAGGGATGTGCATCTTTTTTGGGAAATACGGAGGCAGGCCTGCTGCTCCTGGCCGCGGCGGCGCTTCTCGCCATCGGGGCTTTTTTCGCGCTGATGGAAACGGCGCTGATGGAGAGCCGCCACGGGCGCTTGGAGAAGATGGCGGAGGACGGTGACGGCGAGGCGGAGCAGGTGCTGGAGCTCTTGGAACGGCGCGAGGAGGTTCTGCCGCTCGCGCAGGTCGGCATCACGCTGACGAGCATCTTGATGGGGCTTTGCGCGGGGACGTTTTTCGCACCGCTCATGGCACGGCTCGTTTCCTTTTTGCCCCATGCGGAGATCGTGGCGTGGATCGCGAGCGTTGCGCTCGTCACGTATGTCACGCTGCTCTTCAGTGAGTTCCTGCCGAAGAAGGCGGCGATGCAGGCGCCTGAGGAGATGCTCATCCGCTACCATCGCGTGCTGCGCGTGGCGGCGCGTTTTTCGCGGCCGTTTCTCGCACTCCTCTCGCGCTCGGCAAACGGGGTGCTGCTGATTCTGGGGATCAATCCGCACGTAGCCGATGCCGTGACGGAGGATGAGGTCAAGGATCTCATTGAGCAGGGCACGGAGGACGGCACGTTTGAGAAGTCGGAGCAGGCGATGGTCGACCGCATCTTTCACATGAGCGATCAGACGGCGTATTCCCTGATGACGCCGCGCACGCAGATGCTCTGGCTCGATCTCGATGATTCCATTCGGCACAATCTGCGCGTGATTCGGGAGACGGCGCAGGAGGTGTTTCCCGTGGGACGTGAGAATCTCGATGATTTCTGCGGGGTGCTTTACGCGAAGGATATTCTGAATGCGGCGCTCGAGCGAAAGCCCTTAGACCTCGCGCTCTATGTACGCGAGCCGCTTTTCGTCCCGCGCTCGATGGATACGTTTCGCGTGCTCGAAAAGTTCCGCGACACGGGCATTCACGAGGCGATGGTTCTCGATGAGTACGGCGGCGTTGTGGGCTTTATCACGCGCGACGATATTTTGGAGCAGATTATCGGAAACTCGCTCTCGCATGTGGAGACCGACCCAATCCAGTTCACGCCGCGCGATAAAAATTCCTGGTACGTCGATGGGCTCTGCTCCATCGACCGGTTCAAGGAGCGGTTTTCCATCGACAAGCTGCCCGACGAGGAGCACGACCACTATCAGACGATGGGCGGCTTTCTGACCTCATACTTCGGCTATATCCCAAAGGTCGCGGAGAAGCGCGACTGGAATGGATTTACGTTCGAGGTCGTCGACATGGACCGCGCGCGCATTGATAAGATCCTCGTCACGCAGCACGGGACAGCAGAAAGGCAGCCGGGCGAATGAGCGCGTCCGGCTGCCTTTCGTCTGTGGTTTTGCGGCAGAGAAAAAGACCAGGCCAAAGCCTGGTCTTTCGATTTCCCTATGGTGGAGACGAAGAGGATTGAACTCTCGACCTCTCGGATGCGAACCGAACGCTCTCCCAGCTGAGCTACGTCCCCAAGACGTGTTATAGTATAGCGTGTCTTAGAGAGAAATGCAAGCCCCTTTTTTCGATTTTGGTTAAATCGCGGTGCATTTTTTGAAATTCGGCAGCGTTAGCAGGATATTAGAAGCGCGCCGTCGAAGAAAACAAGAACATCGAGAATCTCCACATCCGCGCGATTGCAGGGGTTCAGTTGTGTTGTCGTATCTTTGTGGTGCGTGAAGCGATACCAGAGAATGGGAACGCCTGCGTGTGCATGGGAGCAATGCACGAAGACGCACGCGAGGATGAAAGAGGAGGTAACAAAGTGGAAAAACGGGAGAGCATGTGGGATGTATATCTCAGACGCGGCATGAGCCGCCGCAGCTTCGTGAAGGGGTGCGTCGCACTGACGTCCCTGATGGGGCTGTCGACGGAAATGCTGCCGAAGGTCGTGGAGGCGGCGGAGACGAAGCCGCTTCCGGTCGTGATCTGGATTCACGGGCATGAGTGCACGGGCTGCGATGAGTCGTTCATCCGCTCGGCATCGCCGCTCGCGTCGGATCTCATTCTGTCGCAGATCGCGCTCGAGTACGATCATCTGCTCGCGGCCGCCTGCGGCGAGCCGTTTGAGGCGCATCTCGAAGAGACGATTGAAACGTACAAGGGCAAATACATCCTCGCAGTCGAGGGCGCGGCCTGCTCAAAGGACAATGGCGTCTACTGCATGTCGGGCGGGCATACGTTCACGTCGACGCTGCGCCGTGCGGCGGCGAATGCGGCGGCAGTCATCGCTTACGGCACGTGCGCCGTATCGGGCGGCATTCAGGCGGCGAGCCCGAATCCGACCGGCTCGTCGGGCATTGCGCAGTTCGTCGGCAAGACGCCGCTCGTGAATGTGCCGGGCTGCCCGCCGATCCCCGAGGTCATGACGGGCGTCGTCATGCACGTCGCGCTCTTCGGCACGATCCCGCCCGTCGATGGCGAGGGGCGTCCGAAGCAGTTCTACGGCAACCGCATTCACGATACGTGCTACCGCCGTCCTTTCTTCGACGCGGGCATGTTCGCGGAGAGCTACGACGATGCGGGCTCGAAGGCGGGCTGGTGCCTCTACAAGCTCGGTTGCCGTGGGCCTGAGACGTACAATTCCTGCGGCAACCTGCGCTGGTATCAGGGCATGAGCTACCCGATCCAGTCGGGCGCGCCGTGCATCGGCTGCTCGAATGCGAACTTCTGGGACGACGGCGCGATGAGCGAGCGCCTGCCGAAGTACGCCTACCCGATCGGCGACGTCGACAAGATCGGCGCGGCACTCGCGGGCGTGACGGCAGTCGGCGTCGCGGCGCACGCGGCGGCAAGCGTCGTACAGCGCAACAAGCGCGACGCGGCAAAGGCGGAAGAGAACGGGGAGCAGGTGAAAAAGTAAATGAAGCATGTAGTAATTGATCCAATCACGAGAATCGAGGGGCATCTGCGCACGGAGATCCAGGTCGACGAGGCGACGGGAAAGGTAACGGACGCGATTTCCTCCGGCACGGCATGGCGCGGCCTCGAGCTCGTCATGAAGGACCGCGACCCGCGCGACGCATGGGCGTATATCCAGCGCATCTGCGGCGTCTGCACGTCGGCGCATGCGCTCGGCTCGCTCCGCGCCGTTGAGGACGCGCTCGGCATCACGATCCCGAAGAATGCGCACTACATCCGCAACATCATGGCGGCGACGCTGACGGTGCACGATCACGTCGTCCATTTCTACCATCTTCATGCGCTCGACTGGG